>Ga0302326_10001724_pt1 | contig 54906 bp, 49 predicted proteins | sample Palsa_T0_3_FD_202264 | JGI IMG/M metagenome (GOLD analysis project Ga0302326, IMG submission 202264) | Peat permafrost microbial communities from Stordalen Mire near Abisko, Sweden - Palsa_T0_3 | ecosystem: Environmental > Terrestrial > Soil > Palsa > Peat permafrost | place: Sweden: Abisko...
AGTCGCCGCCCGGAGGGCGACGCCTCGTCCGAAGGCCGGCGTACTCGGCGGCCTGCAGGCCGCCTGCGCCGCCGGTGGTTGGTTGTGGTGGTTACGGCTGAGTAGCACGAGACGGAACGCGGAACCCGTGACTCACAAAAAATATTTTTGCAGAACTTGACAAACACAACTTAATCGACCAGCAATCCGTCGACGCCCGGTTGCGCGCGGCTGGCGTCCCAGGTGCTCTCGAACGGAAGATCCGTGAAGATGAATCCGTCGCCGATTCCCCAGGGTCCCTGGCCGTTCCAGTAACGATTGTCGAATTGCAGACCTCGCAGCACACTGAACGGCAGCGCCAGAATCACCAGGTAGAAGGTGGCCCGCGCAGGGCCGGAAGGCGTATTAAACGTCAGCATCGTGCCGTCGCCGTTGGCGACGATGGATGCGAGCCTCCACCCCAGCATGACGCTCACCGAAGGCAGCGCCCGGGCTATGGCGGTGGGCAGCGCCTGGTGCCGGCGGAAATGTGGAACTTCTCGTCACCGGTTCCATAGTAGACCATGTTCAGCGCGCTCAACTGCGACGTGTTCAGGCCGTACTCCGTGACCACCGACACATCCATCAACTCTCCGATCTTCGACTGGTGACCTCCCGGCGCGTATTTTTCAATCCATTCATAGACGCTCATATGGTCGAGGGCGTAGCCGGCCGCGTTGTAGTGGTTGTAGAGCGTGGGATAGCCGGCCGCCATCATCTGCCGCCGCAGGATCGGGACCACCGGTTTCAGGTCCTCGACCATCTGGGCGGTAGTGTAGTATTGTCCGTGGAACCAGTTGCTGGGCGTCGAACCCGGCGGGTCGGCGGCATTGACGTCTTCGAGCGGCAGGCCGAAGCGCGCCGCCAGAGAGCGCACGGTCACATGATTCGTGTTGATGAATTCCCCGCACCATTCGCTGACCTGCCCGCCCCAGAAGCTGGTGTTGGAGAACATGCGGCCGCCCACGCGCCCGGACGATTCATAGATGGTTGCAGGCACGCCGGCATCCTGCAGCGTCAGGGCCGCCGTGAGCCCGCCAATGCCGGCGCCTACGATGCCGATGCGCGGGACCGTGCCAGAGGCGGCCCCGGCGCGACTGGCGAATGCGCCCATGACCAGCGCTCCGCCGCCGGCCAGCATATCGCGCCGGCTCAAAGCAGCCGTATCGTTCACTACGGTCGGCCGGTGCTGGGCGCCCAGCGCCTTTCGGATCATTCTCAGAAGCGGAGTGCGGGCCATTTCGCCAATTGCTATTATGCAAGAAAGGGAGTTCTCATGACCAGGCAAACAATCAGACTATTTCCGCTCGCACTTTTGACGCTGGCTTTTGGAATGGCCCACGCCCAGGCTAAGCCCAACTTCACCGGGACTTGGAAAGTGAACGTGGCCAAGAGCGATTTCGGGGCCATGCCGGCGCCCGATAGCCGGACCGATAAGATTACCCACGAGGATCCTGACCTGAAGCTCCACGTCGCTCAAAGCGGCCAGATGGGCGATATGACCTATGATGCGGTCTATACCACCGATGGCAAGGAATCCACCAACAGTATTAATGGCAACGTGTTCAAAAGCACCGTCAAATGGGATGGCGACGATCTCTCGGTCGACACCAAGGGCTCCTTCAACGGAATGGACGTCACCATCAAAGATCGTTGGACGCTCTCGGAGGACGGTAAGACTATAACGGTCCAGCGGCACCTTGCCAGCGCCAGCATGGGTGAGACCGATCAGAAGGTTGTATTCGAGAAGCAATAGGAGGACTTTCGTGCGTAGTTCCCGAACAGGGCTGTTTCCGTTCATGTTTTTGACTTTGATTGTTGGCATCGCGCAGGCGCAGACCAGGCCCAACTTGAGCGGGACCTGGAAACTGAACATCAGTAAAAGCGATTTCGGCCACGGGCCGGCTCCCGATGCCCGTACGGACATAATCGTCCACCAGGACCCCAACCTGAAGGACACCATCACCCAAAGCGGTCAGCAGGGCGAAATCACTTACGACATGAACTATTCCACGGATGGCAAAGAGACCACCAACACCATTCGCAAAAACGAGTTCAGAAGCGTGGCCCACTGGGAAGGCGGCCAACTGGCGATCGAAAGCAAAGGTTCTTTCGGAGGGGCCGCGACGACGCTTAAGGATCGCTGGTCGCTTTCCGAAGACGGCAAGACGCTCACGCTGCAGCGCCACGCGGCCAGGGTCATCGGCTCGACCGATCAGAAGATTGTGTTCGACAAACAGTAAGGCCCGCTAGAGAACCGTACTGCGGCGCCAGTGGTCTTCGAAGAGTCCCTTCATAGCCTCGCCCATGCCTTCATGGCTGAAGACTATGGCGGTCCAGGTGGGACGCGTGATTACTGGATCGAGCAGCGCGATCATCCCGTCCCGCGCATCGAATACGGCCAGCTTCATCGGCAGGGAATCCACTTGGCGTACCTCCACGCCAACGGCGGCGTAGTCTTCGAGGGTCTGCCGGTGGGAGTTGTCCAGAGCGCCCGCCTGCAACAGCAGCCGGCAGGTCACGCCGGAAATTCGGGCCTGCTTGACCAGTTTCTCGTCCAGCGGATCGACCGCGTACGGAGGACGCGAAAACTCCAGATACTCCGCGCGGACTTCCGACAACATGCGGCGATATTCCGCGGCCGTCTGGGCTGGATCGCTGACGATGCGGAGGAAGTCCAGCGTGCCGCGGCCTCCCTGCCCTTCCGAGTACACGGCCTTGAGGTCGTCAATCAAGGCCGTTCCAGCACGCCCCTGATCGGTCAGGTCCTGATCGAGCATCTGCCGTTTGCGGGCCATGTACGCCGGAATGGCGAGGCCCGGCTCCACGGCGGAGAACAGTTTGGTCTTCTCCTGTACCACCTGCGCAAAGCCCTTTTCCACCAAGCTGTCCAGCACCTCGTAGATCTTTTGGCGCGGCACGTGGGCGCGCGCCGCCAGCTCCAGCGCTTTGAATTTGGGGTGGCCTAACAAAACCAGGTACGAGCGCGACTCATAGGCATTCAGCCCAAGCTGCTGAAGACGCTTCCAGAATCGCTGAAATTCTCCCTCCGCCCATTCTTCACTCATAGACTCCTAACGATAGCAAAAGCCGTCTCCAAAATGCGTTTCCGTCATGCAGAAACAACGCACAAACTCCCCGGCCGGAGCGGGGGTCCGAATAGCCGGATTGACATGGTACTAATAGGACTTCTACAATGAGACGTAGTAACAGGTGGCGGAAACCGCGCCCTTACGGTCGCAACTCGGCAGAGATAATATGCCCGATAACAATGGCGCCTCAGAGGAACTTGCCCGAACTTCTGAACAGGCGGAGAGCCCCAAAATTCGGATTGTGGTCGCGGACGACCACCCTATCTTCCGCGACGGCTTGTGCAGGCTGTTGGCGTTGGAGCCGGACTTCGAAGTTGTAGCTCAGGCGCAGGATGGCAGACAGGTCCTGGACGTGCTCCAAAGCCTCGAGCCCGATATCCTGCTGCTGGATCTCAAGATGCCCGGGCTGGACGGTCTGGCTACGCTGCAAAAAATCCAGAACAGCAAGCACAAGACCAGGGTCATCGTGCTGACGGCTTCCGAAGATAAGAACGAATTCGTACAGGCCATGAAGCTCGGCACGCAGGGCATCGTCCTGAAACAGAGTGCCACTGAGCTGCTGATTAAGAGTATCCGGAAAGTGCATGCCGGCGAGATCTGGCTGGATTCGCACACTACCGCGGCCGTGATGCGGCAATTCGCCACCGGCGCCGACGACCTTCCTGTCGCCACGGTGGCATCCTCCAGCAGCCGCGAACGCGAGCGTTCCCTGCTCAGCTCGCGAGAGCGCGAGATTGTGGCTTTAGTAGCGCAGGGCTTTAAGAATAAAGAGATGGCCGAGAAGATGTTCATCAGCGAGCAGACGGTCAAGAACCACCTGCACAACATCTTCGACAAACTGGGCGTCTCGGACCGTCTGGAGCTGGCGCTCTACGCCATTCACAACAATCTGCACATGGGCAAGTAAGCAGGTGCTGGGTGTGTGCTCGCTCCGCTCGCGGTGCTGGGTGCTGGCAAACTCACCGAAGACGGTCTAAAAGTTTGCCATAACCCATCACCCGCGCATGGGCGCACCCGCCCTATGCGCTCGCCCCCACCTCTTTGCCTCCATACTCCTTCAGCTTGTTGTGCAAGGTCTTCAGACTGATGCCCAGGATCTCGGCAGCGCGGGTTTTGTTGTTGCGCGTGTGGTCCAGGGTGCGCAGAATCAGGCCCTTCTCGGCTTCCTCCACCGTCGTCCCGATACTGAAGCGCACCGTCTCCGAGTCGTCCGGCGCAGCTACGGCAGCGCCGGCCCCAGCAGCCACCGCCATCGCTGCGCGGCCCTGCAAGAACGCGGGTACGTGCTTGATCTCGACGACGCCTTCGCCCGCCAGAATGATCGCACGCTCCAGCACGTTGCGCAACTCGCGCACGTTGCCCGGCCAATTGTGCCTGTGCAGCGCCTCCATCACTTCCGGCGCAATCTCGTTGACGCGGCATTCGTGTTTGCGATTGAGGTCCGAGATCAGCGCTTCGGCAATGATCGTGAGGTCCTCCTTGCGCTCGCGCAGCGGCGGCAGGTGGATGTGAAAAACGTTCAACCGGTAAAACAGGTCTTCACGCAACTGGCCGCCAAGGATGGCTTCGTCCGGCACTTTGTTGGTGGCCGCCACCAGCCGCACGTCCACTAAGAATTCCATCTTGCCGCCCAGACGCCGCACTTTCGAATCCTCCAGAACGCGCAGCAGCTTGGCTTGCGTGGGCATGGGCATTTCGCCGATCTCATCGAGCAGCAAAGTGCCATGTTGGGCCACTTCGAAGCAACCCGCACGGCGCTCCGAGGCGCCCGTAAACGACCCCTTCTCGTGCCCGAACAGCTCGCTTTCGATCAGTGTTTCCGGGAGCGCCGCGCAGTTGATCGCGACAAACGGTCCCTGTCGCCGCGGACTCAATTCATGCAGAGTGCGTGCAATCAATTCCTTCCCGGTGCCGCTCTCCCCCGTGATCAGGACGCAGGCCTTACTCGGCCCGGCCTGCTGTAGCAGCGCAAAAATTTCCATCATTTTGGGCGAAGTACCCACCAACCGGCCAAGCGCGCCCTTGTTTGCTAACTGCCGCAACAAGGTCTGCTTATCCGCGCGCAGGCTGGCGTGCGCCGCTGCCCGGCGTACCAGCACTTCCAGCGTCTTGGCCTGTATGGGCTTCTCCAGGAACCAGTAGGCGCCCAGCTCATGCACCGTTCTCACGGCCGTCTCGACATTGCCGTAGGCCGTTAGTACGATGGTGGGCGGCATGTCGCCCATCTCCTGCAGCTTTTGCAAGAAACCAAAACCGTCCAGGCCGGGCATGCTCAGATCGGTCAGGATTACGTCAGCCTCATTATGGGTCAGCGCCTCAAGCGCGGCATTGCCGTCCGAGGCCGTTTCGGCCGTCATGCCCCATGCGGTTACCATGGCTGCCAGTCCACTGCGCTGGCTGGGTTCGTCGTCTACAATTAGAACTCTCAAAATGGCACAATCCTTCCAACTGTTTCTTCCATTGTAACGAACTCTGGCCGTTCGGAACGCCAATTGCTTATTAAAAATTGTACCGTACTGGTCCGGGTCCTCATTTTGATCGATAATGAAAGTATTGAGACGGGGACTCATGGTCTTCGAAACGGTCCGACGCGCCCGCCACCGTATCCTCGCTAACGAGGTAGTGCGGCAGTCTGCCTATTCGTGCAGTGCCGTGCTGGCTGCGCTGATCCTGCTGCTGTTGCTGGGCACCCAAATCCTCAGTTGGCTGTGGCTGTTGGTGCTCCCCGTGGTTACGCTGGCCGCCGGGGCGTATGCCACTTGGCGGCGCCTGCCATCCTCCTACCAGGTGGCGCAACACGTCGATCGTACCCTGGAATTGTCCGATACGCTGTCGACGGCGCTCTACTTCGCCTCTTCCGATAATCGCGGGCCTGCCGACGTGCGGCGCGCACAATGGGCGCAAGCCGAAGGACTCGCGGGCGGCCTGGATCTGCGGCGCGCCGTGCCCATCCGGGCGTCGAAAGCGGTTTATTTGACCGCGGTCCTGGGCCTGATCGCCTCCAGTCTATTCGCCTTGCGCTATGGACTGGATCATCGGCTGGACCTGCGGCCGCCTCTGGCTCGCATCCTTCAGGAGAAACTGGGCCTCGGAGAACAGCCACAAACCGCGCGCTTGCGTAAGAACCCATCGTCCCCGCGCCCTGGTCGTCCGCAGGAGGTAGGCCTTTCGCTCGATGAGGGGCAAACCAAGGCGCCCGGCGAATTGGATAGCGCCGCGGACGCGGCCCTGGACACTGTGGGCGAGCCCGATACCGATAACAGCAAGAACAATGCCGCCCGGACCGCCGAGTCCAAGCCCGGGCCTTCCGGGCAAAACGTGGCGGGACAGAGTGAAAACGACGGCGCGGAAGGCTTGCACACAAATGCGGAAGGCGAGCAGTCCGCGGATGGCAGCCAAGGTCAGGGTCCCGGCAAACAGGGCCAGGCGGGCGGCAAACAGGACTCCAACAGCGCCGGCGAAAACTCCAGCCTGTTGAATAAGTTTCGCGACGCGATGTCCAATCTGATGTCGCGCATGCGGCCACAGCTGGGCGCCGAGGGGACGCCGCAACAAGCCTCCACGCAAGGCGGCCGCCAGGCGCAAAACCAGCCCGGCAACGGCCGCCAGAACGGAAAGCAGGGGCAGCCCTCGGGAGACAGCCAGCAGGCCGATGCGCAGGACGGCCAGCCCGGAGAAGAAGGCGAAAATGCGCAGAACGCCCAATCGAAGAGCGGGGGCGAGAACGGATCGGAGCCCAACACCAAACAGCCCGGCAGCGGCATCGGGCGCCAGGATGGCAGCAAGGACGTGAAGCTCGCCGAACAGCTTGCGGCCATGGGGAAAATCAGCGAAATCATCGGCAAGCGTTCGGCCAACGTGACGGGAGAGGTCACCGTTGAGGTGCAGAACAGCACTCAGCAGTTGCGCACGCCGTACACCCAGAGCGCCGCGCGCCACCAGGAGGCCGGCGGCGAGATCAGCCGCGACGAGGTCCCTGTGGCGTTGCAGGCCTACGTGCAGCAGTATTTCGAGCAACTGCGCAAACTGCCGCCGCCCAAGAGCCCCTGATTGCTGAGGCCTACTGCTCCCAAATCCGCTTAGGCACGCCCTGATCCCGGTCTTTCACGCGGTCGTAAAGATAGTAAGTCGAAACGGTGCCAAGCGCCTCGTTGTACAGGATCTCAAGGCCGAGCGCTTGCTTGAGGTCCTCCTGAAAGTCATGCAGCGCTTTCAGCTCGGAAGCCAGCGCGGGCTTGTTCTTGCCGGAGGGCGTGCGGAAGAATTTTTGAAAGCCGCCGTCTACGAGGGTAGCGATCTCGCCGCCCACCAGGATGCCGGCGCGATCGATGTGCTGCACCGCGCCTGCGTTGTCGCGCAGACGAATGGCGCAGTCGCCTCTGGCGACGAGAACCGTGCCGTCGGGCGCCGGAGTAACAGTGAATCCCGACTGTCCAAGATTGGCGAGCCGTTGCTGAAAGGTGGGCGCGGTCGAACGCTGCCTGCGAAAGAACATGCTGTTATTATAGCGAGGACTCTCGTTTGATCTGCGGCGGGGGATTGCCGGCAACCGCCGCCCCACAGCATTTTCTCGACGCGCCGTATCGAGTCCACGGCGCTCTCGCCCAGGCTGGGCAGCTTATGATCGACCTCATTAAGTTGTTCCAGCACGATGCGTTTTCGCTTCGCATCCCCGACCTGGTCGATCACTTGTTTTGCCCGCTGAGAATCCCCGACAGGCTGCGTTGGCTTTCCGTCTTATTGAGAGCAAATTCGTCCACGACAACACACGGCACGATGAGCGACACTTTGCTTGCCGGCAATGTCGAGCCACACGCATGTATCCACAAGGAGTTTGAACATTGAAGGAAGTCGGACAACGTCATTGCCGGTTAGACACTTTCCCAAGGGTTGAAAATCTCGACCCCGAGGCCGGAGAAATCCGTGACGTTGCGGGTTGTCACGGTCAGACCGTGCTCCAGGGCTGTCGCTCCGATCAGGCCGTCTATCGTCGCCAGTGGCGTGCCGCGCTGCTGCATCCGGGCCGACAACACCGCCCAGCGATCGGCGACGGCTTGTGTGATGGGCAGCAGCCGGGTCTCAAAGGACCGGCGCAAATCCTGTTCGAGCCATTCTTCCAGGGCGGAGCGCCGCTTGCCGGGTTCGCAGAGTTCGATGCCTTGCCGAATTTCAGCGAGGGCTAGAACGCTTGTGAAAAGGAAACGATCTTCGGTCTTCGTCAGCCAGCGCCTGACGCGGGCATCGGGCTCACCGCGCCGGGAAAACTCCGACAGGACATTGGTATCCAGCAGGAAGCCAATCATAGATCGACAGGGCTCGGGTAATCTCTGGACCTTTGAATGCTAAGTTCCGACCCGGCAAAGGGCGTCGCGGTCAGAACATCGATCAGCCGCTTGTGCGTTGGCTCCGTGGTCCGGGCAGCCGCACCCGCCTGCCTGGCCACGATCTCCTGAAGATAATCACCAAGGGAAATGCCGCGTTCGCGCGCCTGGGCCAGTAGCCCTTTTTCAATTTCCGGGTTCAGATCGAGTGTGACGGTCATGTCTGTCCTCTTTTATCTCTCTCAGAATAAGTCTTTCACTGGTGGTTGTCACGTTTTCCAAGGTGCTGCGCGCCACCGGGCGATACCCGGCCGGGCTCTATGCGCTCACGCTTACCGAGCTGGGCGGCCCGGCCATACGGCAACGATTCCTCGGCGCAAGCAAGACAGAGGGGCTTCGCCCATGGCTGGAGGGTGCGAAGGAGGAGATTCGTATCGACCAGAGTTGTGCGATCATGGCTTTCCGGCCAGGCATGAAACTGCTGGACCCATCCTTCGGGGCTGATCTCGTTCTGCAACGATGGAGCGTGGCAGTTGGATGCCAATATTCACTTGCGACACTAGCGTCCTTTGTTGCGCCTGGGCAGGCTGGCTTAGTGCGGCTGGAGACAAGGGCCTTACGTCCACTCCGGTAACAGCGCCAAAATATCTACAGCGGCAGTTGAGATCCCGCGAGAATTCGCCTCCCGGATGGGCCGCACCTCAAATCGTCACAGAGTATTTAACGGACTGCACAATGGGAAAGCGCAGAAGTGCGTTGGCGCGCTGGGGGGGTGCCAATTCGGTTATGAGGTTTCTTCGCTAGCGGAGGCGCGGAGCATTTGCATCAAGGCGACATCGTCGAGGATCTTGATCCCCGCCTCGCTGAGGAAACGGGTGATGGCTGGCTCATAGAAATCCGCGTCCACGGTGCAGATGAGCTCGGCTTCGCCGGCGACGGCAGTCTGGACCACGGCGATATCGGCGGCATCGCGGATGGGAACCGCCAGCGACGCGTCCGGCCCGACGAATTCGCACGCTTGCCTTAAGAACTGGATGTAGTCATAAGGATCGACCTCGGTGAGGTTGTACCGGACCCGAAGGCGCGGGTAGCGCAGCACGCGCGCGAGCTCGACCAGCATTTCGGTGGAGATGAGGACAACTCTCAACGGATCGGCCGGTAATGCGGACGCGTGGAGCGCAGGGCCGCTGTGATGATCGCATCGGCTTCCGCCTCCGATACGGGCGGTCGTTTGGCGTCGATCCGGGCGAAGTAAGCGTCAAGCCCGGCGAGGACCTTCTGACGTTGTGCGTGGGAGAGCGGTGGGGGCTCGAAGGCGCGGACGCTGACGGTCCCCCGGTCGGAGATTGTCCGCCCCAGCAGGCTCTCGAGCGCCATTTGTGAGCATTGGCTTCCTCAAAATCAGGCCTACCTGACTATCTTCCCATCGCCACCAATCCTGAGCCATTCCCCCCGCCACTCCACCGTGCCGCCAAACAACCCGCCCAGCCACACTGCAAATCCCCAAAGATCGCGCAACGGAATCAGATAGCAGTACCGGACCACAGAAGAATCGCGCAACACACCATAGCCCACCCAGATTCCTCCCAGCATGCGCATAACAAGCGCAGCCACCCCAATCTGCCAATACCCAGCCAAAAACGCCAACAGGGACCAGACCGTCGCATGCGTGACGACGTACCCGAAATATCCCCCCGGACGAGATACACGAATGGCCCGCGACCAACGCAGCTGATGGCGCCAGGCGCGGCCCCAGGTCTCGCCGCCGAGGTGTGTCTCGACCACGGGCGCCGCAAAGGCCACGCGCAAGCCCAGTCGGGTGATGCGCAGGCCCAGTTGGTAATCGTCGGCCAGATAATCGCCAATCGCCCGGAAGCCGCCGATCCGCCGCAGGTCCTCGGCCCGCAGCAGCAAAGTGGAGCCCAGCGCAAACTCCCCCGAGCCGAGCAGCCGCGCCACCAGCACGCTGGGAGCGAATTCGGTAGCCACGCCCAGAGCTTCCCAGCGGCCGGGCCAGGCATCCGACCGGGCCCTGTAGAGGCACGTGGCGAGGCCTGTTTGGGGCTGCTCCAGGGCCGCCGCCGCCTGCCGCAGATAGTCCGGCGGCACGCGTATATCGGCGTCGGTGATCAACAGCACTGGATAACGAGCCTCGGCCGCCAGATCGGCGAGCACGCCGACTTTGCCATTAGGCAGTTTGGTGGCGGCCACTATCAGCCGAATGCCGCGCTCGGGAAATTCGGCGATCAGACGGCGGATGTCGTCCGTGGCGGGATCGTTCGGATCGTGCACGCCGAACAGGATTTCGTATTGCGGATAATTCTGCAGCGCGTGGGAGCGTATGGCTTCGTAGAAGTGCGGATCGCGGCCGCGCACGGGTTTTAGAATCGAAACGCCGCGCGGAGCGGCCACCGGAAAGCTCCGCGCGCGACCCCACCACAAGGCGGCAATGACCACCAGGAGATAGTATGCGGCGGCCGCTACAGCCGGGGCGGCCAGCCACATTTTCACAAAGCCAGTAGCGCTACGCCGCAGGCTACCAGCGAGGCGCCCACCCATCGGCCCATGCCGACATTTTCTTTCAACAGATACTTGGCGAGGATGGTTTCGATCACATAGGTGGCAGCCGTGGCGGGAACGGCGAAGCTGAGGTCCGACACCGATAGCAGCGCCATAAACGCGAAGAAGGAAATCGCCATTGCGGCCACGGCAGCCACTATGAACTTATTGCGAGCCAGGATGGCCACGAGCCGCCCGATCGCTCCCGGCCGGAAATCGTGGATTTCGCCATGCCGCTTCATGGCCGCGGCCTGCAGCAGTTCGCCAATCGTGGTCGCCGCTACGATGATAGCCACCAACACCCACTTCACCGGCTTGCTCCAGAGCCATGCGGAGAAGTGCGCGCCACCAGCATCACACCCAGCACAATCAAACCGATCCCCGCCCAACGCCAGCGCGAGATATCCTCGTGCAGAAACAAGCGCCCCGCCAGCGCCGTCATCACGTAGCCGATCGAGGTTACCGGCAGCACGTAGCTGAGATCCGCCCAGCTCAACAGGGCCATGTGGGCGAACAGCCAGACGATCAACAGCGAAGCGCCCAGCGCCACCCACGGATTGAAGAGCGCCTGGATATAAGGCCACGGCGAGAAAGAGAGCAGGCGCCCGTCCTGGCGCAGTCCCCAGCTCAGGGAGAAATTGCCACAGACGTTACTCAGAACCACCAACGCCGTAAAGGTTCTGGTCTTGAATCGAAGTCGCGCGGCTTCGAGGTGCATGCAAACTAGTCGCCGGAGCCGGCCGCGGCGGAAGCGGGCCGCGCGCCATCGGCGTTCGCCTTAAGCTCGGCGGCCACGAATTTCTTCCGCTTGGCGCGCAGCGCCATGTACTCGCGCGCCTCTTTCGACAGACGTTTTCTTTCGGAGGAATCGAAGATCGCCTTGCGCACCAGGCGCCACACCACGCGCGGGCGGAAATAGTATTCGCCGTAAAAGCGCTCCACCCACTCCACCAGTTCGCCGCGATCGAGACCTGGATAGATGATATTCGGAAGCTGGTGCCCGGTCTCATCCGTCATGGAATCGATGGTGATCAGATTGTTCTTCTTGACGTAGTCGTAGAACTCCGTGCCCGGATAGGGATGGGCCAGCGAGACCTGTACGGTTTCGGCGTCGATGCGCTTGGCGAAATCGATGGTCTTGCGGATGCTCTCCCGCGTCTCGCCCGGCAGCCCGATGATGAAATCGCCGTGTATCACCAGGCCCAGCTTCTTGCAGTTTTCGGTGAACCGCAGGGCCATGTCGATCGTGGCGCCCTTCTTGATGTTTTTCAGGATCTGCTGGTCGCCGGATTCGTAACCCACGATCAGGAGCCGGCAGCCGGCCTCCTTCATAGCTTTCAGGGTCTCGTAATCGGTGGTCACACGCGAGGTGCAGGACCAGGTGAAATTAACCGGCTTGAGCTTCTTGCACAATTCGATGGTGCGCGCCTTCTGATAGTTGAAAGTGTCGTCGTCGAAGAAGATTTCCTTAACGTAAGGGAAGGCCTCTTTGGCGAAAGCCATCTCGCGAGCGATATCGTCGGCCGAGCGCAGCCGCCAGCGGTGGCCGGAGTGCGTCTGCGGCCAGAGGCAGAAGGTACACATGGCCGGGCAGCCGCGCGAGGTATAAAGCGCCATGTACGGGTTGAGCAGGAAGGGGACGTTGTAGCGCCGCACGTCCAGGTCGCGCTGATAGACCTTGGTAACCCAGGGCAGCTCGTCCAGATTCTCGATCACTGGACCTTCCGGATTGTTGACGATGTGGCCGTTCTTGCGGAAGCTGACGCCGGGCAGCTCCTCCAGCGGCTTGCCCTTGGCGTAATCGGCGATCTGGTAATCGAACTCGCGGCGCACCACAAAATCGATGGCCGGCGAGGTGCGCAATGATTTCTCCGGCTCGATGGTGACGGGCGGCCCCACGAAGGCGACCTTCAGCTTGGGGTTGGTGTCCTTCATCATTTCCGCCATCTTCACGTCTACGTGAAATCCCGGCGTGGATGTGAACAGCACCAGCAGCTCGAAGTCGGCCGCCATCCGCACGGTCTGCTCTATCGAGATCTTATGCGGCGGCGCATCTACGACCTTGCTGTCCGGCAGCATCCCGGCCGGATAGCATAACCACACCGGATACCAATAGGATTCGATTTCGCGCGAAGCCGGCCACCGGGAGCCGGCGCCTCCATCGAAGCCTTCGAAAGAAGGTGGATTCAGAAATAGTGTTCTCATGAGAAATCACCGGGCCGGCAAGCGGCTATTGATCGTCTACATCCACCAGACTCGCCCGTCTGGGGCCTTCGGCAAATGACACGTTCCGGAAAGCGATGGTCAGCTCGGCCGGGCCCACTAAGCGCGTGTCCACCACGGTGTGGATCTGGCGTAGCACCGAAATTCCGTCCCGAATTTCATACTCTCTTACAAATTCTACACTTTTTACGAAGATCGACGGATTCTTGACCAGCCGGCCGGATTCCCGGACACGCAGGCTGGTTGCAGCGTCAATCCAGATTTCACCCTTGAACAAGCCCACCTTTTTATGTTTGGGCGTCACCTCAAAAATGTGTACGGTCTCGTTGCCCTGCCGCTGCAATCCGCGGTACTTGAATTTGTAGTTTACCGGCGTCACGGCCAGCGACGGCACCCCGTCGGACTGAGCCTGAGCTTCCGCGGCGAGATACCGGCCAATTACGTCTCTCTTGATGGTATTATCGCCTTCGAAGCGCAGAGCTTCATAGGTGATCCGGCCCAGGCTCGAGATCCGGCGCAGCGCCCGCAGGCGTCCGTGCTTCTTCAGCTTGGGCAGCGAGGCGTCGATATCCACATCCATCGAAGCCCCGTGCAGCACGCGCTCCTGGTTTTCCGACGCGGCCCAATAGTGCTCCACGACGGAGTCCGCCGTTGTTTCACTTTCGGACGCACCGCTCAAAACCGGAAGGAACGCGGCAAGAATAAAAAGAAGATTCCATTTCCCGTTGATTCTCAATATTGACACCAGAATAGCAACTCTACCATTATCCGATGGTTCGAGGCACCCGAAGGTTACAATTCTTGCATGGGGAGGGCGCCCTCGCCGGCCATTGGCAAGTAAGCTCGATCAATGAGAGAATCACCACTGCGGGCCAACTAGACCCGGGTTTAATTGAGGAGATAACCGTGCGCCCCCTCGAAACATTCCACCAGGACGCTCGCTACGCGATTCGCATTCTTTGGCAGAATCCTGGATTCGCAACCGTGGCGATTTTGTCTCTTGCGCTAGGCATCGGAGCGAATACCGCGATCTTCACCCTGATCGACGCGGTTCTGCTGCGCTCGCTGCCCGTTCGCAATCCGCGGGAGCTGGTCGCCTTCGCGCTAAATCCCGATAAGCCTTCGGTCGGCTTCAGTAACCCCGATTACGAATACATCCGCGATCACAACAAGTCGTTCGCGGGGGTGATCGCATACGGCGGCGCGGGATCGGGCGTCGCCTTCGAAGTTCCCGATGAAGGAGCGCACGCGACCGGGCAATTGGTGTCAAACCTGCTCGTTTCCGGTAATTATTTCGACGTGCTCGGCGTCACGCCGGCCATCGGCCGTCTGTTTACCCCCGACGACAACCGGAAGGAGGATACGCACCCTTGGGTCGTGCTCGATTACAGCTTCTGGCGGCGGCGCTTCGGCGGCGATCCGGCGGTCGTCGGCCGCCGCGTCACCATGAATGGTTCGCCCTTCAACGTGATTGGCGTCTCCCGTGCGGGCTTTAACGGCGCAGTGATCGGCAGTCATCCCGACATGTATACGCCGATCATGATGTACCGCGAGATCCAGCGCGGCGCTCGGGAATGGAACACCCGGCATCAATGGTGGCTCACCATCATCGCGCGTCTGAAGCCGGGCGTTTCGATGCAGGGCGCCAAACCCGAAGCCGATGTGCTGTGGAAACAGATTTTGGCGAATGATCCGGAAACCAAGCCGCCCGCCGCCTATGATAAGGACTATGCACAACGCAATCGCGGCACGCTGCTGGAGGCGAGCGGAGGCTATACCTATCTGCGCTCTCAGGTCCGCAAACCCCTGCTGGTTCTGATGATCGTGGTAGCTTTAGTGCTGCTGACCGCGTGCGCCAACGTCGCGAATCTATTGCTGGTGCGCGCTGCTGTTCGACAGCGCGAGATCGCTATTCGTCTCGCAGTGGGCGCGGCCCGTGGGCGGCTGATCGCTCAACTGGTGATCGAGACGCTCGTGATCGCGCTGCTCGGAGGCATCGTGGGCATCGGGGTCGCGTGGTCCGGCGTGCGTATTCTCCTGACGTTCTTCCCCAAGCGTGTGGTCCCGCTGCAAATTGATCTGACACCGGACTGGAGGCTGCTCGCGTTCTCCTTCGGTATGTGTCTGGTGGTCGGATTGCTGTGCGGAATTGCGCCGGCGATTCAGACTACGCGCCCGGATCTGACTTCCGCGCTCAAGAACGAATCCGCGGCTGCCGGGCGAATCCGCTTCGACCTTCGCCGCGCCCTGGTAGTCCTTCAGATGGCGACCTCGCTCCTGCTGCTGATCGGCGCGGGGCTGTTCGTGCGCAGTTTGTCAAACCTCAAGTCCCTCGATCCCGGTTTCGTGCGCGAAAGTGTGCTCATAGTCGAGACCAGTCCTCGTGCGCTCGGCTACAAAAGCCAGCCCACGCGCGACTACTTTGAACGTCTCATTGACCGCATTCGCGCCGTGCCGAACGTGCGCGTCGCATCGCTTGCCAACATCACGCCGCTATCGGGATCGCGCTGGAATTCCGGCATCTCCGTCGAGGGCCATATCCGCAAGGCCGACGAGCAGCCCTGGATCGACATGAATGCGGTCAGTGATGGCTACTTCGCTACCATGGGGATACCGATTTTGCTCGGCCGCGATTTCCGCGCCGGGGACAATCCTGCTGTTTCACCCGACCCCAAGCCGCCCGCTAAAGACTCGCGCGACTCCGAACCGCTTCCCCCGCCCGCTCCCGTGGCAATCGTGAATGAAGCGTTCGCCAGGAAATTCTTTTTCAATCAAAGCGCCCTCGGCCGCCACTTCACGCAGGACGACAAGTTCAACATGGCGAAATCGTTTGAGATCGTGGGCATCGTGAAAAATACCAGCTATTTCGATATCCGCAAGGAGGTTGAGCCGATGATCTACGTTCCGGTGTGGCGATTCGGGGCCTATGGAGCTACCCTCTGCATCCGCACCAGCGGCCGGCCGGAGCTGGTTACCAATGCCGTCCGCCGCGAGATGGCGCATGTCGATGCTGCAATTCCGGTGCTCTCGACCACCACCCTCGAAGACCAGTTTGACAACACCATCGCGCAGGAGCGCACCGTCACCACGCTCTGCGGATTCTTCGGAAGCCTCGCGGTCCTGCTGGCCGCCATCGGGTTGTACGGCGTCATGGCGTATACCGTGACCCGGCGCTATCGGGAGATTGGCATCCGCATGGCGTTGGGCGCTCAGCCGGGCAGCCTGTTGTGGCTGGTCCTGCGCGATTCGGCGTGGATGATTGGGGTCGGCGCGCTGATCGGATTGCCGTTGGCGTTCGCGCTGACCCGGCTGGTCCAGAGTTTTCTCTACGGCTTGACGCCGCAGGACCCGGTGAGCATAGCGCTGGCGACGATTGGATTGATGGTCGTCACAGGCATCGCGGGGTACGTGCCCGCTCTTCGAGCGACGCGTGTGGACCCGCTGATCGCGCTGCGGCACGAATAGACGACGGTAACGGACCGGCAGCCGCTGGCGGTAGAATGATGGTTGATGACGGGCAAGGTTAGTGTCGTAATCGAACAGGATGAGCAGGGCTGCTACGCGTGCTGCCAGGAGATTCTGATCACTGCGGTCGAAGTTCATGCCTAAGCTGCCGCGCCTGATTTCGGCGGATGCCGAAGCGATGGCGATATCTCCTGAGTAACACCGTAGTGTTTGGGTCACGCGACCGCAACCTTAATACTGTTCGCGAATCTTGCAGCAGATCTAAACGCCGCCGGCGTTACTTCCTCTCAGTTGCAAAATGGCTGACACGCAACTTAGAATACGCTAACTCGCTGGCGTTCAGCTCCCGCTCTTGTCCTTATCCAGCCTTTCGAACTCCGCCTCCATAAACTTCGTGAACTCTTGTTTGGAGATCTTACCATTCTTGTCGGTATCCATTAGGAGCAGCAGTTGCTAGAACTTAACCATCAGGTCTATGTCGAGAAGCCACTCCCTCTTCCGAAGATTCGGACTCCAGAGGCCGCCGTTTGTAGCGCAGCCTGCGGCGGTCAGGGATGGGCTGCCGTTCATACAAGCGTACTCGGTTGGATAACCGTTATTAGTACCGGGCTCCAGCCCCCCCGCTGCCGGCGGCGTAATCCCCCCCGAACCGGACCAATACGGAACATTCGCGTGGCGGAAATCGCCCTCGAAGCGGAACGTGAGCCACTGCCTGGGCATGTAATCAAAGGTGCCCGAAGAGTCCCACGCCTTGAAAGGGTCGCCGGGATTCTCCGTAAAGTACGGCGAATTGATCGCTGCCGAAGCGGCGGTCTCGCCATTGATAGGCGGGAGCAGCACCAGGTAGCGCCCCGGATTGTTGATCACGCCGCCGCCGAGCGAGAACCCGAACAGGTCCCGGTCGAACCACCAGCGGTTATAGACCATGATGCCGACAAAGCTCTGCTTGGGACCGCCCTTGGTATCGCCGTGGCAGCTCACTCCGCCGCCGAATTCACAGCCCAGGTCGCCGGTGACGGAGAACGCCATCTTGTCGAGGCCAGTTCCCGGTTTGTCGTAGTACTTGATCTCGAGACTGTTGTCGGTGTGGATGCGGGCGCGGTTCGGAATGTACAGGTCGTCATGGCCGAGGCCGTAATTGTTGGAGATAATGTTCATCCAGGAGAACGGAGTATACTTGATCTGCCCTCCGAGACCTTTCCTTGCGTTGGCCGAGGCGTACGACTGCCATCCATTGATGATCCAGGGTTCAATCTTCAAGTGGTGCGTGGGGAACATCTGTATGCGTATTCCCTGGAAAAACCACGGAGTGTTGGAGGAGACGAACGAGGGTTGGTAGGCCCAGTTGTCGAAGTTGTAATAGCTGAACAGGCCGATGTAGGACATGAAGATTCCAGCGTCGATGTTAATCCCGTGCATCACGTTCAGGTGGTACCCGCCGTACGCTTCCGATAGGTAGCGATCCGCGTCGGCGAGATCCCACTGGCCTTTGGCATAGCTGGGGTCGTTCCGGATGGTTGCCGTGGAGTACTCCCCGAACTGGGTCATGAACCTGGCGCGAACATTGTCCCAGTGAAAATCGCCGCCGATGCCGAGCTGCTCCAACTGGATTTCGTTGGATCGGAACAGTTCGCTCGACCCGCCCATGGAGTCGTCCTGGGGCCTGTTGAAGTCGAAAGTATAAGTAAGGTCGGCCCGGATTTCGGGGGTGAAGAATTTTGAATCGAAAGCTACGTCCTTGTTGCGCGGGTTGCCGTTTAGCCAAGTCCAGTCGTAGTCCGCAAATGGGGTCTCGTTGTCCACCGCGGGAGTGGGCGGAGGGGCAGGAGTAGCCTGAGCGGGAGCGACGGCCGCTTGAGCCTGAGGAGGCGTGGGGCCCGGCGGCGCCAAGGGCGCTGGCGCACTGACCGGCGTAACCGGCAGAGACGGAGCCGCCAAGGATGCGTACAGCGGTAACACCGGAGCAGCATGCTGATCGGCCGGCGGTCGCGAAGCAGTCAAAGCCGCGGCTGATTGAGCCTTCACCTGGCTCAGCTCCGCTTCGAGCTGCTCGATGCGCTTTTGCATCGCTTCGAGGCGCTCGATGCGTTGCTGCATAGCCTCGAGCACGTTCCCTTGAGGCGCCGCGGCGCTCTGGGTGGCGCGCTCCGCCGGAACAGCGCCAGCTTGGGAAGGCGCGGTCGCGGAGACTGTCGCTTTTGCCGAAAGGGCCAACGCCATCCGGAGGTTCTCGTGCGCCTTCAACTGGACCGCCGCGGACGAAGTCAGAAATCCTTCTTTGCTTGCAATCAACGTGTACCGGCCCGGTTTGAGATTTACGGCCGCGAACGCCCCATCCGGACCGCTGACAACACTCTGGTCGCTGCTGTCGTTCTGGTTGTGTATCAACACTTGCGCTTCCGGCAAGGGGGCACCGTCCGGCCTCAGCGTGACGCCGTGGATAGCGCTCACAACGAGTTGTGCGTAAGCGGGAACAACATTCAATGCGAGGCATGCCGGCAGGGCCACTGTCACTAACAGTCTCGTAATCATATTGATAGTGTTCGATTCCTTTACATAGATGCAATGCTGTCGCGTATTTGTTGGAACGACGCTAGTGTGCCGGGGCGACTTGGGAGCCCAGAGTTAGCCGGGGATGACTCTGGCGATAGGCCGGCTGCCTGGCGCCCAAGGGGGCGAACTCCGGCGCCGCGAAGACTTCGCCATCCGGAGTCGCGAAGAATTCGGCATGCAGCGCCTCCGCGGCTAACCGTAAATCCGATTCGGGCACCGCGAATCCCAGGCTCAGCGAGGACGAACCCTGAGATATCAGCCGCACGTCGGTGCCGCTCAGCGCTCCCAAGGCGCGCTTAAGAGTGGCGTCGCTGGCAACGCCTTCGCCCACCAGCCAAATCGCCGCCCGGTCCTGTTCCACCGCGATCTCCACACTTTCATCCACCTTTCGCAGAACCTGGGAAAGTCCAGGCCAACTCTGCACGGCGAACGCAATGCCTTGTTCCCGCGCCTGAATCAGATCGACAGAGACGTGCTCGCGAGCGAACAGGTCCGCGAGACCGTCCGTGATGCTGGAGAGCATTCCCCGATTTCTGACGCGAAGGTGCACGACCGACATGCCGGCCTTGCAGGTAAGACACTTGACGATTCCCGGCGCGCTTCGCGCCTTCGATACCACGCGCGTGCCCTCGACTTCGGGCCGGCGCGAATTGCGGATCACGATCGGAATCCGTTGGCGCAGAGCCGGTTCAATCGAACTCGGACACAGCACCTTCGCTCCACACCGCGCCATCTCCCGCGCCTCTTCGTAGCCGATCTCGCGCATACGCCAGCCGCCCGCCAGCACCCTCGGGTCGCAGGTTAACATCCCGTCCACGTCCGTCCAGATCTGGATTTCATCCGCCGAAATCCCCGCGCCCGCGAGCGTGGCCGTCAGGTCGGAACCGCCTCGTCCGAGCGTGGTGGTAACGCCCTTGGCGGTCGATCCGATGAATCCGCCCATTACCACTACACGGTCCCGTGCCACCAGCGCCACTGTCCGGCGCAGCCTCGCGTAAGTGTCCCAACATAATGGCGTCGCATGAGTGAACTGCTCGTCGGTGACGATGACTTTCCGTGCGTCCACCTGCGCCGCGTGGATACCTGCGTGCCGCAGCGCCTCGGCCACAATCAAGCTGGAGATGCGCTCCCCATAGCTGAGTACCTGGTCCTGGATCTCCGGCGTGAACGTCCGCCCCTCGCTCAACTCGACCAGCAGTTCCTGCAGCTCGCGAAACAAGGGCGTAACGCTATCGCGCAGAAAGGGTTCCGCGCGCTGGCCCAATACGCCTCGGGTTGCGTTCGAATGCATCCTGCGCAGAGATTCGGTCTGCTGCCAGGCAGCGTACGAATTGCCGCGCGCGGCCGAGCGGGCCGCCTCTAGCAACCGGTCCGTAGTCTTACCCATGGCCGAGACCACCACAACCGGGTTTTGATTCGAGTGCCGCTCAACGATGGACGCCGCCTGTTGAATAGCGCCGGCCGACTCTAACGAGGAGCCGCCGAATTTCATGACGATCATGATTCAATGCTATCCGGCGGGCGATAAAGAGCGCATAAGCCAAGTCTAAGGAAGTTATCAAGGGGCTAACATAAGGATGTCGGATGAGCCAGCGACGGATCGTCGATCTTAGCCAGCCGGTCGGCCCGGATACGCCGGTCTTCCCTGGAGACGGCCCGGTCCGCATCGAAATTGTCGACCAAACCACCATGAACCTCAGCCGCATCGAGCTGAGCGTCCATACCGGCACGCACATGGACGCGCCATTTCACTTCTTTCAAGGCGGCGCCACCATCGACCGCGTGCCTCTGGTGCGCTGCATGGGCCTGGCGGCGTTGATCGATCTGCGCGGCATCCCCGCAGGAAGCGAGATCCGCCGCGACCATATAGAAAGCCGCCGCGACACGCTCCGGCGCGCGCGCATGGCGGTCCTCCATACCGGATGGTCGAAGGAATGGGGCAGTCAACGTTATTTTCGCGATCATCCACGCCTCTCCGGCGACGCGGCCGAATTCCTCGTGGATTCGGGCGTTGAACTTACCGGTGTGGATATGCCGTCCGTGGACCAGGCGCCCTATCCGGCGCACAAGGTGCTGTTGGGCGCGGGCGTGCCGATTGTCGAAAACCTGACCAACCTCGACGCCATCGGCGCCGATCTCTTCGAGCTTATCGTGCTGCCGCTCCGACTCGCCGGGCGCGACGGTTCGCCTGTCCGGGCAGTCGCGGTTTTCAGCGCGACCGACAGCGACCTTCTTGCATCCGGCGCCCGCGCGTGTCCATAATTCATGTCATGAAATACAACGTCGTGTGGTGCGTTATGGTTGTTCCGTGCATGGCGCTTGCCGCCGCCCCTGGCGATGCCCACGATGCCCACGATGCAATGCAGATTCTCGCGCGCACGGCAGCGGCGTACGCAAATTTGCGGAGCTACGAGTTCCGGGTTACCGTCGAGACCATACAAGGCTCGAAGGTTGGAGAGCGGCGTCTCACGGAGACCGGATCGCGCCCGGCCAACTATCGGGTTCAGGACGAGGACCCGCGCGGAGACTTGCAGGTCGGCGACGGGCGTATGGAATGGATCTTCAATCCGCAATCGAACGAATACACCAAGGCCCCGCTGACGGCGGAGACAGTCACGCCAATCAGCGACCTCGAACATATCGACCAGCATGTGAAGAAGGCCACTCTCGCGCGCGAAGAACGCTTCATGGTGAACGGACAGGCCGTGCCGATTTACGTCGTGCACGTGGTCCGCGATCGGTGGCCGCGGGGGAGTCTTCCCGGCGCGGAGTTTGCCATGTACCGCATCGACCAGAAGACCTTCGCCGTACACAAGGCCATTACCTACGCGAAGGGGACCACGCAAATCGTGCTGTACTCGATCGTGAAATGGAACGAGGTGGTGCCGGAGACGCTGTTCGCGTTTACCCCGCCCGAGTCGGCCCACGCGGCATCGTCGGTGGCGGCGCAAACGGCGCACTCGACGGCGATGGTGGGCTCGGAAGCGCCGGATTTCACGCTGCCGGACACCGCGGGTCAGCCGGTCAACCTGCGCGGACTGCGCGGTAGTGTGGTGATTGTGGATTTCTGGGCGACTTGGTGCCCTCCGTGCCGGGAGATGATGCCGCACCTGCAACAGATGCATCGCACGCTCGCCGATCAGGGGCTGGTGATCCTCGGACTGGACGTGGGCGAAGATGCGGAAACGGTGGCGAAGTTCGGAAAGCGGCAGTCTTACACGTTCCCGCTGCTGCTGGGCGCGGAGCCAGATGTCGCCGCGAAGTATTACGTCGAGTCATATCCGACCACGTTTGTGATCGACCGCCAGGGCCGTATCGCTTTCCGCAACTTGGGAGGAGGGGCGGCGGACGGGCTGCAGTCGGCGGTGGAGAGCGCGCTGCATACCGGGCCTTGAACGTGCGCGCGTCGTCCGCGAACTACGGTTGCGCGCGGAAGATGTATTTGTTCTGGCCCCCGTCAAGAGAGAGAGTTCTGCCCTCGCTGTCGACCAACATCTTGAGTGCTCCGCGCCACGGCGGGCTCAACAGCCTGAGCAGGCGATCGCCGCCGGGTTGAGTTTCGCTTCCCAACCGGCTGCCCCATTCTTCAAACTGAATCCAAAAGCCGCCCTCGCACGTCGTGATTTCCGCTGAGCCGAGCTCTGTACAGTGATACGTTCCAACAAGATCGTTGACCCACTCCATGGATGCTGAATCGGTGGCCGCCTTCTTATGAAGCAGGGTGACTCTTTCGGCGGCCATTTTCGCCATCGCGGCAATGGTCCGCTCGGCCTTCGCATCCGCTCCAAACATGAGCTCGAAGATTTTCTCCCGGACGGCTAACAGGAAGCCGTTGGCCGCATATAGGTTAGTGAGCACCACAACGCCAAGGTCCTTTTCGGGGAGAAAATACAAGTCGGATGAGAAGCCCAGGGTGTTCCCGCCGTGGTGCACGACGCGCAGTCCGGATTCGTCACTGACGATCAGGCCTAAACCATACGATGAGTCTTCATCGACCTTGACACCCTTTTTACGGCGTTCCAGAAGGGCCTCTTCGGATATGACCTGTTCTCCGTTGGGCATCCGGCCCTTCCCGAGTTCGAGCAGCAGATACTTCGCCATGTCCAAGGCTGTTGACCAGGCTGCCCCGGCAGGCGCAACGCTGTACACGGCCATTTCGAGCGTCAAGGGAATTCTGCTGGTGCGTCCGTCGAAATCCGTAGCATGCGGCAGCGCCGCTTCACCTTTCAACGCATCCGCCTGACGCAGGAAGGTGTCACTCATTCGCAGCGGACTGAGCACCAGCTCCGTGAGGGCGTTTTCAAACGCCTCTTCGAGAGAAGAGGTTGGAGCAAAGGCGCGAGCTGCGCCATACCCCCCGGCCGCCACCAGAAAGTTGGAATACTGAAAGGTCTCGCCAAATCCGGTCGTCGGACGCATGGTCTTCATCTGGACGATGCGGTCCTCGGGAGTGACGCCCGAGTACTTGAAGAGGAATTCCGTATCCTGCCGCGGCATTCCGGTAGAAGCTGAAGCAGTGTGCCGTATTTCGAGCTGGTTTGTAGGTACCGGATCGGCGAGCGCAAAACCGCCCAGCAGATCGACCACTAGTGTGGACCAGCTCAGTTTCTTTTGGTCCACCAATTTCGCCATCAGCAGGGTGGTGAGCGGCTTTGTGGTTGAGCCAATCATGAACCGGGTCTGCGGCGTTACCGGGGCCAGGTCATCGAGACCGCGGGTCCCAAAGCCCTCCGCATAAGTTACTCTTCCATCTTGCACGACAGCGACGGAGACGCCTGGAATCTGCATCGTGGTCATAGCGGAAAGTACAAATTCTCTCAGCTTCTGGCTGTGCAACTCTGTCCAAGGGGAGGCGGCGGCGTCCTTCAGGCTCACCTCTTTGTATCCCACTGGTTTCCAGCTTCCAATAACTTCACTCAGTTGGGCGCCTCGCCGGCTCACGGCCGCGGTCGATCCGCGAACCAGGTTGACGAAAGCGCGCGAGCCCAGTTTTCTAACAATGGCGATTTCCACGCGGGTTTCCTTGGCTGGCACTTCATAAAGGAGCTGGTGAAACTCGTCCCAGCCACCCGGAGGAGGCATGGTGGCCTCGCTCGCGACCTTTGAGGCGAAGGCTGGTTCGAGTGTCTCCCAGGCAGCCAACGCTATTTCCTGCACGTTTCCGATCCATTCCAACTCCACCAGCGTGACAGTCAGATCGCCTTCGGGGCCAACCAGCGTTAGAGCGCCTTCTGAGCGGTCTACGCGCCATCCATTGGGGATGGAAAAGCGGTGGTCATCAGTTTCATCCGCTGTAGTAAGGACTGAGGGTTCCGGCATGATCGTTCCATGTTAAATGATTGAACATGCCCATCGCAGAAGTCGGACGCGTCGCTGGTGCAAGAATGGCTTTTGTAACACGACGTCGGTACTATTTGCGGATAAGGACGCTCGCTCACGCGCGCGGCTCGGTTCGGCGTTATGGGGCGTGCGAACCACCGGAGCCCCGAAGTAGGTCCCGCTTGGCCTCGATATTTTCGGGGAAAGCCTTAAGGAAGCGTATGTAGGTTTGGCGTGCGAGCGCTAATTGGCGATTGGCGGCATAAAGCAGGGCGAGATGCTGGTAAGGAGCTACGAGCAAAGGATCGAGCTGCAATGTCTTCTCAAGATATTTGATCGCGTTCTCATTATCTCCGGCGTTTTCCGCGGCAAGAGCCATGTCATCATAAACTAAAGCTGAGTTGGGTTCGACGGCAAGGGCTTTGTCGAATAGGGCCTCCGCGTCTGCCTCTGCTTTTGTCCGACCCATAATCTGGCCCATGGCCCTTAGTAAAACCGGATCGTTCGGAAAATCATTCCACGCCGAAGACAACATTTGATAACCGCGGCGCACGAACGGCAACGACTCCAATTGGCTACCGACCCGTGCATAGGCAAGGCCCAAGTTGCGTTCCGCAAACTGGGGCGGCGGATTGTGCCACGGTACCAGCTCATCTTCATTGGTTGCCGGGGCGCTGCCGTTCACAAGGGACGTGGCACGCAGGGCGGCCAGTTCTGGCGGGGTATAGATGGCGATGCGATGGTCGGTGAGGATGGTGTGCCCGCCTCGCCCTGCGGGCAGGCGCGGCATGTGGCAGGCGAAGCAATTCTGGTTGGGCTTGGGATGCGACGCCAAAAGCGCCGCGCCGTGGCAGTGGAGGCAGCGGTCGCGAAAATAGGCGACTGGATCCTCCGCGAGCGCGTGCGGATCGTGGCAGGCGCCGCACCAGAGCTTATCCCCGCTCTTCCGCGCACATTCACTCAGCGCGAGTTGCTGCGACTGGCTGATGATGGTGAGAGTGTTCGGGTGGGCGGGGCCTCGCGACGACTGATAAACGTAAACCGTGTAGACGTCTTCGAGATTCTCACCGGCGTGAAAATCAGTAATCTGTTTGCCAGGATTCGGAATGCCCACTTCGCCGTCCAAGTGACACTGCTCGCAAACGCTGTCGCGGGCGCGCGGCGGGAGCTTTGCCGGATTGACGATCGATCCTGGCACTGGATTGCGGAGGTGCGCTGTCGCGGGCCCGTGGCATCGCTCGCAGGTAATCGCTTCTGCCGCAAACGGCGGGTTGCGGTAGGCGTTTAACGTACCGGCTATCGGAAGCGCCTCCCCGACGTGGCAAAAAAGGCACTGCGGCCGGACAGCCCGGTAGAAATCCGGAGCCTTCAAATTCTCGTATCCCGGTGACATTCCCCAACCGAACTCTGCAAAATAGCTCAACGGCGACTCAAACAGGTGGTTGCCAACCTGGATGAGATAAGCGACGGCATGCGCCCCGGAACCGACCGAATAGGCTATAGAATACTGCGAGGTGAGACCGTCACGCTCCATGCGCTGGGTCATGCGATCGGACGATGAACGAATGGTGAAGCGAGTGCCGGAAACGCCGTGGTCGAAGGTGCCGGAAGGTCCCCGTCCAGGCGGTCCCATGGAATGGGCCATCGGCGTCGCCAAGAAACCCCGCACTTCTCTTGGGTGACAGCGGGCACAGGGCTGGCTGGAAAACGCGGGAAAGGCACAGACGATGACCAGGCTTGTGGCAGCGAGCAGGCGGTCTTTCTTGAATCCGGGTCGTGGCCTCATCAAAGTACGCTATTCTAATCTACCCCTGCGCCGACCCAGCGCACACATCCTCGAACGCCGTTTCGAGCCAACTTTGTAAGGCTCGAGGAAGTGGCGACGAGCGTGGAAGAGATATTTTATAATTAAGTAGAACGATCACGACGCTGGTCGCCGAACGATTCAGAACACCATAGAGGTGTTATAAGATAAGCGGAAGACCGGGGAGACGCACCCGTGCTGACCATTCGCAGAGAGCAGTTGAACTTATTGGCCACTGGCCGACGCAAAGACTTCGAAACGCGTCTTGCCGGCCACCTGCTTCGGTTTTTCCCGGACAAAGTTTCCTCCCTGGGTGAGGGCGAACTTCAGGCGTTCATTCGCCAGGGTAGCGCCCGCGCGGCCGGGTATGGTTTTGACTCGGAGCGCGACATCTGCAAATACCTGGGCCTGATGTGCGTATTCGGGCGCGACTTCGATTCCGGCAGCCGGCTGCCATGGGCTGCTGAAATCCTGCGCAAGCCGTTTCGCACGTCGAGGTCGAAAATGAATCGGTTGATGGAAGTGGCCCTGGCACACGCGGAGTCCGCGTAACGGCGGCATACACGTACTCACCATGGCGGACGGTGATCAGCAGAGGCTTTCGGACAGTTCCTCCAGCGCGGATTCGTCTTTCCCGGACACGCCGCCCGGCTCAACAGTGCAGCCGTGCCACACTCCCAAGATCTACTTCACAAGAGGCATCATCCTGGCGCTGCCGGAAACGTCCTGGTCATGGCTGCAGACGGAAGTCGTTACGCCGCTGCCCGGTCCGGTAGTGAAGCGCCTGCAGAAATACAAGAAACTGCCACGCGATTCGGAGCTGGTGCAAGTGTGCGTGACCAACGCCGCCGCCTCCAGTGCCACCATTAGCGGAGGCGCGGCAAGCGTTACGGTGGACTTGCAGGCTCAGGACGGCGATTACCTCTCGGTAAAGAAGATGCTCTGTTGGTATGGCGACGGGGATGGCCTCGATCCGAATGGGTGGGACAACATCCAGTTGGTCGAGGTCACGAGTGGAGACGCCTTCGTCACCGAGATCACCGCGACCGCGCAAGGGGTCAGTGCCAATCTCGGAATGCTGGACATCCGCGTCACTGACCCGGATGATGGAACATCGCGATCGTTGCGCTACTCGCTGCATCGCTCCCGCAAACCTTCGCTCAAGTTTCTCACGCCGATCGTAAACGTCGACAACATCAAGATCATCCTGGACGACGGCGACAACACGACTCCGGACACGGTTGACATAACCAGCGCCGTCCAGTTGCAGGGTGCGTCGACGGATTATAGCGGGATACCGGACTGGGTTGACCAGGTGCCGGCCAATATGACCATCCAGCAGAACACTGACCGGGGACGGCTGCGCGCCGTGGTGGCCAGCGTCCTCGAAGGTGAGCCGGATGCGGGCCGGATCGCTTTGTTTATGAACGGCGAGAACCGCGTGCGGATGGAATATACCCGCAAAGACGGCATCAAAGAGATCTTGTACCATGCCCACAGTCTCAATTATCTGGATACGGAGAAGGCGATCGAGAACGGGCATTTCGATGAGGAAAAGCTGGGCGATTCGGACGATGCCATAACGATCAAGAAGTCGACACTGCTTTTCGATTACAAGGACGATCAGCCGGGGCTGCAGATGTCGAGCGTGCTGCATGCACTGCGATTCCGGCCGCAAGCGTTATCGCCCAAGTTCAAGATCGTGGAAGCGCGGTCGGAGGTGGACCTGGACACCGACGCGCTGATCGCGCTACATGACGAGATCAACGGTTACAACGACGAAGTGCTCGAGAGTGTGACAGTCGCGGCGATCCACCCGTTCGACCCCGTTCCGAATCCGGAGAATACCTCGTTGATCCCGCGGGCTATCCACGCGGACTTTGCTGGCGTACCCACGCGGATCTTCAACAATGCCAACCTGCATTGGCATCATTTCGTGATTCATACATTTCCCGCACTTCGGATGATTGAAACACAGCTGTTCCCGCACCGCCGGCCGACGGTGGTGCAGGTGACCGGTTTCGAGCACGACAAGACTTTCGTCGGACCCGCCACAATCGGCGGAGTCATCCAACTCGTCGCGACCAATAATGACGAGGGGGACACTAAGATCGCCTTGTTCGGCATGTGCGAGGGCGGCTACAGCACGGCCGACCATCGCAACCAGCTCAGTCTGCGGCGCGCCACCAGCCTGTGGGAACTGCTGCGGCACAAAATGGGGTTTTGGTTCGACCAGTTCGCGGCGGGTACCGAGCCGGTCGCGAACAGCACGCCGGAGATCGAGTTCGCATTGATGCGGCTCGGTTACTACGCCGGTCCGATCAGCGGAGCCAGTAACCCAGATCTAACCTCTGCGTGCCGCAAGTTCGAAGCGACCGAGGGCCTTGCCGGACCCGCGTCGGGTTGGCAACCCACCGCCTCCGCACGGACGCGGATGAGCAAGCGGCTGCACGAGTCCCTGGGCGCGACGGGAGCGTCGAAATGTCCGGACACCAAGTGGGAAATCACCGAGATCCAGTACATGCTGGTGCAAGTCGGGGATCTGACTCCGCCATTTTCTCAGGGGGTGAACGACGCGACCACGATCGCCGCGGCCAAAACGTATCAACAAGGCAAGAGTCTTACGCAGGATGGCATTGTCGGATTATGCACCCGGATCGCGCTCATTGAAGACTATATGAACTCGGTTGTTCCGGCGCCCTTCACAGATGATCGCTTCTATCCGAGTGCGCAGTTCGGCTGCGGCGATTCGCATCCGCTCGACCCGGCTAACCCGGCGGCGAACCCACTCGACAATCGCGTCGATGCGGTATTCCGTAAGTCATCGATCGACCCCATCGATCCAGCCGTGTTCGGCGCGGGTGTGCCCTACGCCGATTGGGTTCGTGATCTGGACGACAGCGAAATGCCGGCCATCCCGAAAGTGGTGGTGGCGATCTCCGACACCGGCTTGGGCGCCGGAGAGAACTTCAGCGGCACGCAAAGCGGGCTGGCCAACGATTATCACATCAAGGGCGAGAGGATGCTACGTCCCACACGCATTATTGGTATCGCTTCCGGCAACGCCAACACTGCCGTAGTCCAGCCGGATGGCAATTTGGGCACAGTGGTGGACCCAGCCGGTCATGGCACCGCGGTGATGACGTGCATGGCCGCGGACGGCGTGGGTTCGCCGGTGGGCGGCGTCCCGCGAAACCAGGCTAATGTGGTGATCGGTGTGGCTCCGCACATAAAAATCCGACCCATCCAGATCGTGAATACCGTTCTCACCCAATTAGTCAACCTGGAGCTTATGGCGGACGATCCGGAGGTGATGGTCCACTCCACTTCGACCCATCTTTATTGGAATCCCACTCCCGGTACCACGTTTTTTGTTAGCCCCCAGCAGTGGCGCGCGATCGAGCAGCGCACGCAGGATTTCATGACGCGGGGGAAAATTGTGTTTGCGTCGGCGGGAAATTTCCGTTTCAACGGCCCCGGATTCATCGCCAACGCCTACGATACGGCAACCCGGCAGTGGGGACGGTTTGCCGCCGAGCGCACCACCTCCCGCTCCAATGCGGCGTACAGCGGCGCGAATCAATACCGCCAGAACGTTTGCATCGTCGGGTCATCGGCCGAGGTCGGTTCCGCCGGCGCTCCCATCGTGGTCAACGCGCCTAACCAACAGGACATCGGAGCCGCGCACACCTACATCGGCGAGCAGGTTTCCGTGCATACGCCGGGCGAGAGGATTCGCGCCGTTTTGCCCAACGGCGCGCCGAATGCAGCCGGCTTATCGAATCCGACAGCCGCTATCGGCTTAACCATAATCGGCGGCATCGGGGGAACGTCATTCGCCACCCCGATGACGGCGGGCATCGCCGGAGAACTGATGCTCCTCGATCCCGCCCTCCGGCAGGCGGCGAATATGCCGCGGGTGATTGAATACATCGAGGCTACCTCCGACCCGCTGCCCCCGCTCAACCCGGCCGGCGGTTCGGGAGCCGCTGGAGGCAATCCCCGCAACGCCGATCCGGGACCCGCAGCAGGCGTACCGCCAACCGGGCCGCAACTGCCGAATCAACCGGCGGCCTATGCTAACATCCGGCGCGTACATTATTGGAAGGCAGTTCTGGCGGCGCTGAATCAAGGGCTCTCCGCGGAGGGAAGAGGGGCGGATGGAGCCCAGGACGCGTTCTTTCAGTTCTGCACGCTGAGGGGCCACGCCAACACCAAGTTCTATGGTTTCGAGTTGCGAAGCGAAGTACCCGGCGCCTTCATCTGGCTGCATACCTGGGCCGGCCACTACCAGATTGCGCGGGATCCGGGCGCGATGCTGCCAGGCAACGCGACCATCGCCTCGACTTGGATCTCCTCCACCAATTATCAGCTTGCGCCGAATCAACCGTTGCCCAATTTCCCATGGCCCCAGGCTTCGTTCGCCGGCACGGCAGTGACTCCGCAGTTTCTCTGCCAGATCAGCTTCGAAAAAGCCCGGCTGGCCTTGTTCGACGCGATCGAAATTCACTTGCCGGATAACGACCCGAATCGCCCGGTCGCTCCTTCGCTGCTCAGCATCCCATTGATCGACTACGGTGCCTTGCGGACACCCACCGCCCAACCCGCAAACACGGTCATCCAGACTTTCATCGATGCCTTTGACGATTTCGTGTTTCATTGCCGCGATAATCCGAAGGTGATTACGGCGCTGCAGTTGTTTTCCGCCAAGGGGTCAACCGACGTGGCGATAGGCGAATCGGTGGACATCCTGATCTACGGCGTTGACCAGTTCGGTCTTCTGGTGATCCAGATGCCTGCGGCGCCGGCTCCCGTGATCAGCCACAACGGTACTCCAGGCCAGGCAGCGCCGGCGGCAGGGGTCTCATTGAATGGCGCTCCGGCTCCCCAGGCGGGTGTGCCATACGCATTCGGCGCGGTTCCGAACAAGCCTTTCATGGCCAAGGTGCCATTTATGGGGAACACGGCGGAGGCGGTGACGCTCACCGCAGTTGACGGCGCGGGACGCAGCGGAACGCTGACCCTGAATGTCGCCGCCGCCGGAGCCATTGCAACCTTCGCGCTCACCATCCGGCAGCGCGGCGGTGGAAAGCTCGACGGCAATCCTCCCCACACTGGCGATCTGCTCGAAGTGCAGGTTGTGGCGAACGATGCCAGCGGGTTGGTGGTTACGGGCTTCGCGGGCGATGTGACGCTCTCGGTTACGCAGGGGCAAAAGGGCACCGCCGCCGGAGGAAAACGAGGCCTGCAAGTGAAGAACGCGGACGCCGACCCGTTCAGCGACGCGGCGTTTACCTATACTTTCGCCGCGGCCGATCAAGGCGTCCATGTCTTCAACCTGATCGATTACACCGCCGGCCCACTGCAATTGACCGCGACCTCCAACGCCATTTCCGGCATGAGCAACGTAGTGAATGTTCTGGCGGGCGGACTCGTGAGCTTCCAGATCGACGCACCAGGAAATCTGGTCGCCGGGAAAGGTTTCCAGGCAGTGGTTACCGCGCTCGATGCCAACCGCGAACGGATCGAAGACTTCGTCAATACGGTCACGCTGAGCCTGAATACCGGGACCGCTCCTGCCACCGCGGCGGATGGGACGCGTTCGGGCCTGTTTATCGACAACCCGACGCACGATTATGAATTGCCGGATGCAGGCCAGTTCGCGTTTGACATGGTGGGTTTTACGGCGGAGGGGATCCTGCTGGACGCGACTAGCGGCGGGGTGACCACCACCAGCGCCCCGATCGTGATTCAGGCAGGCGGCGCTTTGGATCACTTCGGCTTCGAAGTCTCGGGTGGCGCTCGCGCGGGCCGCACAATGCAGGTCAAAGTTATTCCGCAGGATGCCAATAACGGTCCGATCACCTCTTTCGCCGGTGCGGTCACGTTGAATGTAACCACCGGCACGGCCTTCGCGGCCGGGGCCCCGAACGTGGGCGTCAAGGTGGAGACGGCGCCTGGTACGATTGGAAACAATCACAACTTTGTTCCTGCCGATAATGGCGCGTTCGTATTTCTGGTCACGCCCCACACCGCGGAGGTCGTGGTCGTGACAGCCGTTTCGGGCGTGGTTGCAACCGCGGCACCGGCGCAGAACGTGACGGCGGACGTGGTCGCGAACTTCCTCGTGGTGGTGGGCGCGATTCCGGCCGGAGGCCCGATTACGACTGTAACCGTGACGGCGCGAGACGCGTTCAATAATGTTTGCCAGAACTACATGGGCGCCGTCACCATCAACCTGAATCAAGCCGGCCTGCCGCCGGCTCAAGCCGCCCAATACACATTCACCTCGGCTGACGCCGGGGTCCATACCTTTAACGCCATTCCCGTAGCGGCTATACAGCGGGGTAACAACCTCTACGTCACGGCGACCGATGGCAATACCTCAGCATCGGTAGGACCACTGAATGCTTAGCCGCTTACACCCCCGCTCCGCTCGTTGTGCGGCCTTTTGGACGGCAGCTGTTTTCGTCTTCGTCGATAATTGTGCGCTTGAGCGCATCGGATACGCCATGAATGATCAAATCCCGAATGAGACCGTCGCGACGGGATATCGCCCGCCGCGAACTGACCAACCGCAGCCGGTGCTCGTCGTCCTATATTCGCAAGCTGCCTTTGACCGGCAAATGGGGTCACTGCGCGCGACCAACCAATCGCTCCAGCACGTCAACGCGGACTGGAAGAAGAAAGTTCTGCTCTGGGCGTCATGTGCGGTGGACGCCGGAATGGACTCGGCGCCCGAAGTGAAGTCGCTGACATCGGAGAATGGCGGCGTTCATCTCATATTGCATTTGCGCCCGCATCCCGAACCACAGGGTCTCGATATGGTGACGCAGGCCTGGATTCTGATCTCCGCCCCGCGATCTTCCTTTGAGGCGAAAGACTTGAAGGTTCGTTACGACGTGCGGAGTCAGGGAGCGGGTTCGGTCACGTACGAGCACTAATCTCTTTCGAGTGGCATTCATCGCACTGAATTGCCCGCGTCACCCTGTGGCCCAAATCCGGAAACCTCAGGCTGTCGCGGCGTCACTTGCCCGAAAGTCGCGATCTGGGAAGTGTGCCGCGTTGTGCCGATCACCCCGGCCAAACGCCGTCCGCAAACAGGTCCGCCAAATCTACCAGAGCGTAAGTCGAGCCGTCCCGTATGTGTTCGATTCGCCCGGCCAGAACGGCCGCGCGCCCCGCGCTATAGCCGCCGCGCCACCACCAGCGTGATATCGTCGGCGGCCGGAGAGCCAGCCGCAAAGACCGTCAGGGCCTGGGTGACTGAGTCCACGATTTCGGCCGCGCCCTTGTGGCGGTTCGCCTTAAGCGCCTCGGCGAAGCGCTCGTCGCCAAACTCCTCCTCATTGCCGTTCATGGCTTCGGTGACGCCATCGCTGTAGATAGCCAGCACGTCGCCCGGCGCGAGCTTCGCGCGATACTCGGAGAAGTTCGCGACAGGCAGGATTCCCAGTACGGGGCCGCCTCCATCCAGGTACTCCACGGTTCCATCGGCGCGCACCAAGACCGGCGGATTGTGGCCGGCGTTGCAGTAGGCCAACTCGCCCGTGGCGGGGTCCAGCACGCACATGAAGAAGGTAATGAACCGATTGCTCGGGCAGTTCTGACAGGTGATCTTATTCAAGCGGTTGACCACCGCGGCCAGATTTTGCGGTTCGTCGGCCAGCACCTGCACGCGCGCCTGCAGGCCCATCATCATGAGCGACGCGGGCATACCCTTGCCGGATACGTCGCCCAGCACCATGGCCACGCGCCCGTTGGGATATTGAAAGAAATCGAAATAATCGCCGCCTACGGTGCGGCAGGGAGCATTGTATCCGGCCAGATCGGCGCCTGCGACCTGGGGAGCGCCGGCCGGCAGGAAGCTGCGCTGGATCTCGGCCGCCTGCTGGAGCTCGCGGGCCATGCGCCGTTCTATCTCCTCGACTTCGGCCAGCCGCGCGTGCTCGATGCGGATGGCGGCCACGTTGGCCATCACCGTGAGCAGGCTAAGGTCGTCTTTCGTAAATGCGCGGAACATGTTGGGCGAGTCCACGTAGATGAGGCCGATGGTGCGGTCCTTGGTTTGCAGCGGGACGGCCATGAGCGTGCGCACCTTTTGCTCGACGATGCTCATGCGCTCGCGGAAGGCGTCGTCCAGTTGCGTGTCGCGCACCAGCATGGAGCTTTTTTCGTTGAGCACGCGGTCGCGGACGGCGGTGCTGATGTGGAAGCCTTCGCCCTTGTTGGCCTTTACCACGAGCCGCTCGCCCTCGATCGTCATGACCACGCCGCGCTGTGCGCCGACGCCTTCGATGGCCAGGTCCAGGATGAGCGGGAAGAGATCGGCCAATGTGCCGCTTCCGGCAAGCTCCTGGCCGGCGCGAATGAGCGCCTGAATCTGCGTGCTGCCGCGCGCGCCGGCGGGCCGGTCGACGATGGTTTGACTCGATAGCGCGCCCTCCAGGCTGGTCATGATGGTGGCGGTGCTGGGCGCCTCAGTGTCGCCCGAATCGAAGAACACCACAGGATCGGGGGCCGGAGCCGCGCGCCGGGAATCGTCGAAGATAATCGCCAGATGGCCGGCCGTGATCCGATCCCCGGGCTTCAGCCGCAGCTTGGCGCGCAAAGGGATATTGTTGACCAGCGTACCGTTCTTGCTGCCGAGATCCTGCACAGTCCAGTCGTCGCCGTCGCGTTCGAGGACCAGGTGCTGGCGGGATAATCCGCTATCTTCCGGAAAGCACAGTTCCGTGTTGCTGGAACGGCCGAGCGTGAGGCGGTCGACCGTCAGAGGGACGGTCTTGGTCTGCCCGTCCTGAGTCTGTATGGCGATCTCGCGGGTCATGGTATTGGTGGGCAAGAGACGATTATAGCGTTCAGGCGTGGCGAAGGAATCCTAGCCTAGCCGTAGCGCGTGTTCCACCAGATCGGCAACCTTCAAATAAGCCGCCCACTGAGCGAGGTATGCGCGGTCCAGCCGCTGGCCCTGCACGGCGACGATTCCCCGGACGTCGTTCCACTGCCGCTCGGAAACCTCGCCGCCGGAGCGATACCAGACCAGCTTCATCAGCACGGTGTCCTCGGCCGTGGCCAGGGGCACGGCAAGCGGCTCACCGTCCAGGACGATGTTTCTCACGACGCGCCGCGAGAATTGCATCTGATGGTACGAATCGGACAATAACGGGAAGATGTCGAACTTATAGCTGCTTGCGAAATGGATCAGGTTGAACGACCGGCCGGCCCGCAACGCGTCGCGCATCATATCCGCGTCTGCGTAAAACTCGCCGCTCAGTTGCTTCGCCAAACCGGCGCTCTGTTGCGGATGGAGATCCGCCACCAGGTCCACGTCCAACGATGTCCTGTACACGCCGTGAATGCCGCTCGCGATCGAACCTGCGATCAGATACGGGATGGCAGCGCGGTCCAACGCCTCGATCACTCTCCTGAGCGCCTGGCCGAGATCGTTCACACGCCGGCACTCTCCGGGTCCCATCCGTAGGCCCGAATCATCGTTTCGCGATCCAAGTGGCGCGCGGCCGTGCGCAGGAACGCTTCCCGATGGTCAATGCCGGGATGCTGCCGCCGCACTTCGGCCTCCGCCGTCTCAAACACCATCTGGCTGAGCCGCAACATCCCCTGCATTTTCTCCGACGCAGTCATGCGGCGCTGGCACTCCAGAAAAACTTCGAGCGCACGCGGATCGGTATCCGAATACCAGTCGGACTGGGGCATGCCTGCCATGATGCCTATGGTACAACCTGGGTCACGGCGTCACTTTTCACGCCGGCTTCCACCCGGTAGGGAACTTTGGCCGCGCCGAGATCGTTGCCAAACAGGCGGATGCCACTGGTCCTGCCGCCCCCGATTCCCAGAAACACTTCCGTTCCCGGGCTGGCTTTCGAATTCCGCACGGTGGCGTGCTCCACGTTGGTAAATTCGACCGCGGGCGCGCCGGCGCCCGCCTGCCGGCCGCTGAAGCCATCCAGCTCGACATCCTGCACGTCCTCGAGGCGCAGCGCGCTGCGCCATTTGTCCGAGGCAGGCTTGTCCCAGATCACTTCCACGTCCTTGAGCTTCAGGTTGCGCGCCCAGCGGACCTGCATGGCGTGTACCGTCTTCTGCAGCGGCGATTGCGGGTCGTTGGCGACGAACAGCTTGATATTGTCGAGGCTGACGCCATCCAGCCAGCTATCCGGATGCCCGTTGATCATCGAAGAGCCCTGCCCGTGGGCCACCACGTTGCGGATTATCACATTGCGAATGGAGCCCGCCGGCGGCTCGTGGGCGCGTGCCACGCCATCCACTTCGCTGCGCCGCTTCACGTTGAAATGGATCGGGTCGCCGTCGCCCCACCAGAACCAATCATGGCGGCGGCAGTCGATGGTCAGGTTGGCCAGCACGACATCGCTGACGTATCCGCCATCGAATACCATGAACGCGATGCCACGGTTGGAATCCGTGATCACGGTATTGTCCACGGTCACGTGGCGAATGCAATTCATATTTCCATCGCAAAATTTCAGCGCGCTGGAGGCCGAAGAGAGCCGGCAATTGGTGACCGTGATGTTCTCGCAGGGCAGCGCCGGGCCCCAGATATCGGCGGAATAAAACACGATCGCGTCGTCGCCGGTCTCGATGGTGCTATTGGCGATGCGCACGTCTTTGCATCCGTCCGGATCGATGCCGTCGGCCCATACGGCATCCTTCAGGCTGGACTGAACGTACACGCCGTCGATGGTGAGGCGCTCGCACGCATAGGGGTTGATGGTCCAGCTTCGCGAGCGCACGAACGACAGCCCGGCGATGCGCACGTCCTTGCATCGGAGCAGCAGCACCGAGTGGGGATACATCTGCTCGGTAGGATGACCCTTGGGAAACGATCGCATCAGCGGCTTGCCCAGAGCTTTCATCAGCAGCATGTTATCGCGGATGTAAGGGTCGTCGAAGTCGCTCGGCAGGTACACGTATTCCGCCTGGCCGTCCACGGTGCCGCGCCCTTCGATGGTGATATTGTCCACGCCCTCGCCATAAAGCAGGGCGGCCTTGTCGAAAGCCTTGCTATCGAGCGACGCAAACAGAGTCGCGCCCGAATCGATCAGCAGCCGCACGTGGCTGCGCAGATGCAGCGTGCCCGAGGTGTACTCGCCCGGCGGAAGATAGACGGTGCCGCCGCCCGCCGCGCCGCACGCGTCGATGGCCTTCTGAATGGGGGCCCGGGCATCGTCTGCCTTGCGGCCGCTGGCGCCGTAATCTTTGACATCGAAAACTGCTGTCCCGGCCTGCGCGAGACAGACCGGGAGCAGAACCTGAAGCAGAAAACGGACGAGAGAGCCCGCGCTGCGCATACTCAGGCCGGCGCCTCCGTGGCGACCACCGGCTCGGGCTCGGCGTCCGGAACTTCATTCGAATCGGGTGGAAACGGGTCCGGATCGGGCGGCGGATGCGGCTCCGGCTCGGGCGGCGTCTGGGGATGCGGGATATGCGTGCGCGCAGTCTCTCGCACAGTCTCCTCCAGCGGCACCTGGCATTCGCAACAGTCGCTGCACCGCCCGCATTTTTCGCAAAGGTGGTTAACGCAGTTGTCTCGGGTGCACCACACGCAGATACGCGTGGATTCCTCCCCGCAGATGGTGCAGTGGAACGTCATGCTATTTTTTCTCCGTCTTGGGCGGCTGTTTCGCCAGGGCGCCGCGGCAACGCTGCGCTTCGTGATCCATGATGGCGTACTCCTGCTCGTGCTCGGCCGCCAGGTCCAGGATGTAGCGCTGGAAACGCTCGCGATTCGGGCCGATCTCCGCCATTTGACTGTTCAACAGATCGGCCAGCGCCGGATTCCAGTATTTGCGAAGGCCCTCTTCGACCGAAAGCAGCGTCTTTTCGAGCGATTGCAGACGGAAAAACGTCTCCAGGTCCGCCGAGAGCTTTTCGGGCGAGTTGGCGAGGGTCAGGGCCTCGGTCGCCAGGGCCTTCGACTGCACCTTGCTCTCATTGATCTGCGAGGCGTAGGTCTCCGGCGCGCCGTTCTTCACCATGCCCTTCGCGTCTATTTGCTCGAGCACCGGGGTCAGCCGCTGCGCGTGCGCGGCAATTTCCTTCAGCACGGGGCGAATGTCCCAATCCGGCTCGATCCCCTTTTCCTGGCCGTTGGCGCACACCGCCAGCGCGCCCGCCAACAGCAATGCTCGACAAACGCAGGCTCGCATACCTCTTTTAAATCTAGCACTGAACGGCGGGCGGGCTGCTCGCGGGCAGTTCTACGGCGCGAGTCGGACGCCCATCATCGAGCCGAGCACCTGTCTGAATATGATAGCTTCCGGCGTAGTCGGATCTGCGAGTCGATCCAGGAAAAAGAACCTGGTTGTGCTTGGCGACTGCGACCTGGCCTTCCTATGTAGAGCCGGGTCGTTCGTGAGGTCCACTCTGGCGACCGTCCAGAGCTCGTTATAGCCCTTCCCTTTAGCCTTCAAATGGCTCTTTTCCGCCTCTCCGATTCGATTCCAGATGTTCGAAACGTCGGTTCCGCCCTTCAGTTCGATCGCTACCAGCTTGCGCTCCTCGGCGCCCAGCCGCTGGGTGATGCTCACGTCGGGATCCGAGCCAAAGCGGACCATGACGGCGAGTTTCGAATCGTTCAGAAATGTGAGGTGGCGGCCCTTGACCTTCGGATTGTAAGGCGACAGGAGGGCTTTCAAGAGGGAAAAGAAGCTATCCGTGGCGTGCTGACCGACCTTCACGTTGCCGCTGCCTCTGAGTTGCGCACCGAAAGTCAGGATTTGAAGCTCGTTCACGGTCGTCAACGAGAGGTGTTCGATCAACTCGACCAGCAGACTACCGGTGGCGCAAAGGGTACGGCAAAGCGATGGGATTTGTGGCTCAATCCGCGACTCCACAAGGCCGTCGTTCTCAAGCCGTTGAAACCGCTTGAAAGGCCCCTGCTCATAGAAGGCCTTGCACGAAAAGCCATACAGGAGCCTGTAATACCCGAGGAGGAACGGGTTACGGTTGAGTAAGTATGGCACAGGGAAAAAAGCTTCACCCCTCAGATGGAATGAAGCCAGCTGCTTGAGGTGCGCAGGATCTACAAAGTAGGCCAATTCTCGGTCCAAAGCGGGCAAATCAAAAGCAGCGGCTGCGATGGTGTCCTGCAGCGCCTCATGGAGATAGCGTTTCTTGACCGCTTGCAGGCGAGCGTAGAAGTTGATCTGGCCGGTAGGCTTGAGCACGGGGAATTCCAGTTGCGCTGGAGTTTCCAATGTTCCGGAGGAGCCAAACGGCGGCGATTTCTTCATAACCGATGCTCATTCCCAAGAAGCCGCCTACTCACATTTTGACGACTTCCGAAATACGAGCCAGTAACAATGCTGCCGGCGGGTGTGGTGCGCGTTTTTCCATTTGGGGTCGATAATCGGACCTTTACGGATCTTGATGATGCAATCGCAGGCGCGGAAGCCGGCCTTTCGCGCAGCTTCGATGAAGTCCACGTGCGCCCAATTGTACCGGTGATGATGAACGTAGTCGGTGATCTTGCAGAACAGGATTCCTTCTGATCTTAGGATCCGATACGCTTCACGAACGAACGGCGGATAGGTGTGAGTAAACGTGTACTGGTTTTCTTTCGATGAGCTCAGCACTAATCCAAATCGCACATTGAAATCTTTTTCGTTGTCCTTCCCCTGGTTAGGGATGTGAGGCGGGTCGTACACGACCACGTCGAAGACTTCGCTCCGGAACGGCGTGGCCGTGTTGTCGGCGACGAGGTCCGGGTGGTGGAGGATGTCGATATCCATGCCGAAAACCGGTCTGTCACTGCCTCGCCAAAACCTGCCGCCATTGACGGTGGCATCCAAAATCCGCTTTGGACGCGTTCGGGGATAGAAGGCGAGCATGCTTTCGAGGAGTTCGGAATCTTCGCCGTCCCACACGGAACTTAACGGCGCATAACGGGGTTGTTCAACTTCCGCTTTGGCGCTCTGTTCAGCCATGAAGGGCAGTTCGATTACGGTACCATATCGAAATTACAAGTGCTCGCAGAAGTAGAATGCGGACCGGCACATGTGATATCCATTTTGATTCGTGGCCCGACATTCGATCCCCATCCTGCTAGCGGTGTTCCCCGCCCTGCTCCCGGCCCCACTCCCGGCCATGGACCTCAGCCGCGCCAAGGTCGCCTATCCCGCGAACTCTTCCGGATCTGAAGCGAAGGCCGTCGCCATGCTGATCGACGAAGTCGAAAAACGTTCCGGCATCCGTTGGGAGATCGCGCCCGGCGTAAGCGCGGCCACCGTGGCGATCGAGCGCGGCACCGGCCCCGCCGAGGGCTATCGCATCCGAACAACCGCCGGCTCCGTCACGGTCTCCGGTAATGACGCCCGCGGTATCCTGTTCGGCATCGGACGTCTGCTGCGGGAGCTGCGCATCACTCGGAATTCGATCCAGCTACCGGACGGTTTTGCGGAGACCAGCGCCCCGCGCTACACGCTACGCGGCCACCAGTTGGGCTACCGGCCTAAATCGAATACCTATGACGCCTGGTCCGTGCCGGTCTTCGAACAGTACATACGCGATCTCGCCGTGTTCGGCAGCAATGCGGTGGAGCTGATCCCGCCGCGCTCCGATGATGCCGCCGACAGCCCGCACTTCCCGCTGCCGCCCATGCGCATGATGATCGAGCTTTCGCGCCTGCTCGAGCAATACGGCCTGGACGTCTGGATCTGGTATCCGGCCATGGATCGCGATTATTCCGATCCCGCCACAGTGGAGGCGGCGCTAGTCGAATGGGGCGAGGTCTTCCGCCAATTACCGCGCATCGATGCCGTGTTCGTGCCCGGCGGCGACCCTGGCCACACGCGCCCCCGTTACCTGATGGCGCTGCTCGCCAAGGAAACTGAAGTTCTGCACCGCTATCACCCGAAGGCGCAGATGTGGGTCTCGCCGCAAAGCTTCAACCAGGAATGGCTCGACGAGTTCCTCGGCATCCTGCACACCGAACAGCCGGCCTGGCTCAGCGGCGTGGTCTTCGGACCGCAGACCCGCATCGGCCTGCCGGAGCTGCGCGCGGCGGTTCCACAACGCTACCCCATTCGCGACTACCCCGATATCACACATAATATTCAATGCCAGTTTCCGGTTGCGGATTGGGACGCCGCCTACGCGGTCACCGAAGGCCGCGAGAGCATCAATCCGCGACCCCTCGAGGAGGCCCGCATCTTCCGGCTCTTCCAGCCCCACACCATCGGCTTCATCAGCTATTCGGAAGGCTCCAACGACGACGTAAACAAATTCGTGTGGAGCGCGCTCGGCTGGAACCCGGATCGCGACGTGACCGAAATCCTGCGCCAGTACAGCCGCTATTTCATTGGCGAGGCTTCGAGCGAGAGCTTCGCCGAGGGACTGCTGGCGCTCGAGCGCAACTGGCACGGTCCGCTGGCGGCCAATACGGGTGTGGAGTCCACGCTCGCAAGCTTCCAGGCCATGGAACGCTCCGCGCCGCCCGCCGTTCTGCGCAACTGGCGCTTCCAACAGGCGCTCTACCGCGCTTATTATGATGCTTATACGCGCGAGCGCCTGCGCTATGAAACAATGCTCGAAGAGGAAGCTATGCGGAAGTTAAGCCAGACGCGCGATACCGGTGCGGCCGCGGCCGTCCTGGACCGCGCCGTCAGCCAGCCGGTCGCGCCGGCATGGCATGCGCGCATTTTCGAGTTGGCGGAAGCGCTCTTCCAAAGCATCGGCATGCAGTTGAGCGTGCCGCGATACCAAGCCATCGGCGTGGATCGCGGCGCCAGCCTGGACACGCTGGACGTGCCTCTGAACGATCGCCTCTGGCTGGAACGTAAATTCTCCGAAGCGCGCGCCGATCCCGCGCAGATCGACGGCATCCTGAATTGGACCGATCCCGGGCCAGGCGGCTTCTATGATGACTTGGGCGACCTCACGCGCCAGCCGCACCTGGTGCGCGGCAGCGTCAGTCTCGAGTATCAGCCGAAGTGGCGCCAGTCCTGGTGGACCTACGCGGAGTCGCTCTATGACGAGCCGCTGCGTATGCGCTACACAGGCCTCGACCCGGCCGGCCAATACCGCGTGCGCGTGGTTTACGCGGGCGATAGTCCCGGCCGCAAGATTCGCCTGGTAGCGGGCGACGCCGCAAGTGACGGCATCGAGATCCATCCGCTGATGCGGAAGCCCCAACCGGTCGAGCCCGTTGAATTCGATATCCCGCGGGCCGCCACCGCTAAAGGCGAGCTGGACTTGGCTTGGTATCGCGAGCCGGGCCTGGGAGGCAATGGCCGCGGCTGCGAAGTTGCCGAAGTCTGGCTGATCAAGAAATGAACACACCCTGGGAAAACCCCGTCAAAAAACGCTTGCAGGAAGGGCTGCCCGTCGTGGCCGCCACCATCACCGTGGCCAATCCCGATGTGGCCGCGCACACCGCTACTCTCGGTTTCGATTTCCTGTGGATCGAGATGGAGCACTCGCCCATCACGCTCGAAACGCTGCGCAATATCGTGCTGGCCACGCGCGGCCTGCCGGCGCTGACCTTCGCCCGCGTTCCGGTGAATGAAATCTGGACCGCCAAGCGGGTGCTGGATGCCGGAGTGACTGGCGTGATGTTTCCGTTCACCAGCACCCCGGAACTGGCCGCGCAGGCTGCCGCTGCCTGCCACTATCCGCCACACGGTCGCAGGGGCTCGGGCGCCAACCTGGCGCGCTTCACCTGGCCCGACCCTGACGGCAGCTATCCCGATTCGGCCGACCGGAATGTGACGGTGATCGCCATCATTGAAGAGGCTCGCGCCGTCGAGCGGATCGACGAAATCGCCGCCACACCGGGTGTCGACGTGCTTTTCATCGGCACCAGCGATCTCTCCTTTTCGCTCGGCCTGCGGGGCAACCAGGACGATCCCAAGCACCACCAGGCCGTCGCGCGCATTGTGGAAGCCGGTCAGCGCCACGGCAAGTTTCTGGGGCGGCCCGCGACTACGCCGGAGGCTGCCCGGCGATACATGGAGCAGGGATTTCTGCTGTTCCAAGCGCCCACCGAATTGGGCTTTATGGCCGCGGGCGCCAGGCGCTACCTGGAGCCGCTCGATAAAGTCCCGCTCGACAAATCCAGCGACAAGCAACCGTCGCGCGGATTATATTGACGCGCGGCCCATCACCACCGTGTGCGCCGCGTTGGAGATGGGATGCGCGATGATGCCGTCGAATCCCGCCTCGCGATACATAGCCTCCAGCTCGCGGAAGGTGTAGGCATCGCCGGCAGGGGTGCTGGCCAGCATGATGAGGCTGAAGGCGGCGGCCAGGGGCGGCGAAATGCGATCCTCGTTCGGCACGAATTCGAGCGTCGCCGCGCGGCCGCCGGGCTTCAGCGCCGCGTGTACCTTCTTCAACAATCCAGTGCAGGTGGGAGGGTCGAAGTGATGCAGAAAGTTGGTGAGCAGGACGATATCGTACGGCCCTCCGTACGCGACATCGAAGGCGCTGCCCGGCAGTAGATCGTAGCGATCTTCCACGCCTGCCTTCCGCGCGTTAGCCTGCGCGACTTCGAGCACCGGCGCCCAGTCGACCGCCGTGATGCGCGCCTCCGGGTTCAGCTTGGCCACCTCGATGCCGAACAGGCCATGACCCGCGGCGATATCCAGCACGCGCACCGGACCTGCCAGCCCTGCGAGAGCCAACGCGGCCAACGGCCCGGCTAAGGGCGCCATCATGGGCGCCATGCTGTGCGCGAACTCCACCCAGACGGGATTCTCCGGTTCCACCGAACCCTGCCCGGGCAGCACGGTGCCGCCTTTTCGTACGATGTCGGCCAGTTGCGTATAGGCTGCGGTCATCGCCGGATCGCCGAGGAACCGCGCCATCGAGGCGATGCACGCGGGCGACCGGGGATCCAGGAACAGCGCGCTGGTCGGCGTGTGCCGGTAACGGCCATCCTCCTTGGCCAGCAATCCGAGGATGGTCAGATAATCGCACAGCGTTCGAATGCCGCGCTCCGAAGCGCCACACTGCCGCGCCAGCGACGCAATGTCACCGGGCCCGGCGCCAATAGACCGAAACAGGTCCAGCTCGATGGCCGCGCGCAGCGCCGCCGAGCGTTGATACGCGTTCAGGGTCTCGAAGATAAGCTCGGGCGAAGGTCCCGCGGGTTGGGCAGTTGCCATAGTGCTGAAAGTATACTACGCGTGTTTGCCTGGCGCCCGATAGTTCGCATATACTTTTGTGAGGCCCTCCGAGGCGCCCACGGTCCGCGTAAAGGGCTCAGCCCGCTCGCTGGTGTTTTCTCCATAGCCTGACTTCCTGCCCGAGCAACGCGGACACCGGGCGAATACAAGGAAGGAAGGTTTCATGAATAAGCTAACGCTGCCCGCGCGCGCTAACCTGGAGCATCTCAGAAACGAAGCGAAGAAGCTGCTGAAAGACATGCGCCGGCGAAGTCCGGATACGAAGCTGGCCACCGCTCAACTCGAGCTGGCGCGCAGCTACGGCTTTGAGAGCTGGCGCAAACTCAAATCCTATATCGATGCCCTGCATGACGTTGGCGAGCGCCTCATCCAGGCTGTCCGAACAGGCGACCTCGAAGCCATGCGCTCCACCCTCGACCGGAATCCCGAGCTGGTAAACGCGGCAACGGACCTGGAGTATCGCCTGCGGCCGAGCGATACGCCGGCTATGCATCTCATCCATCTGGCTGTCGCGGAGGACCAGATGGAGGCTGCACGACTGCTCATCGAGCGCGGCGCCGACCTGAACCTCCGCAATGCCGATGGCCGGCTGCCGATCCATGATTGCTTTGAGCTTGGCCGGGACGAGTTTGCGCAGTTGCTGCTGGCGGCCGGCGCGGAAGCCGACGTCTGTGCCTCCGCCGGATACGGGATGCACGATCGGCTTCGCGAAATTCTGGAGCGAGACCCGGCGCAGGCTAACGATCTACAGACGGGCCTCTCGCCGCTGGGATGGAGCGTGTACGGCAATCAGCCCGAATCCGCGCGGATGCTCATCGAGTACGGCGCCGTGGTGAACCGCCCGCCTTACGATGTGGGGGCCTGGGGACCGGCATCCCACGTCGCCAACACGAACCTTGCTCGCGTCCTGCTGGCGCATGGGGCCGATCCGAACTGCCGCAACGAAGATGGCGACACCCCCATGCACGCCGCAGTCAAGAGTCGCCTCGTACGAGATCCCACGGAGTTCGTCCAAATATTGCTGGCCTCCGGCGCGGACCGCACAATTCTCAACAACGACGGCCGAACCGCTCTCGATGAGGCGCTCGGTCAGGTTGGCAAGGCTGCGGAGACATATTTCCCCGCACGGCCGATCGCTGCCAAAAATCTGGGGCGGGTGATCGAACTGCTCCGTTAGCGTGAGCGGAGCAGATCCATTTTGCAACTTGCGCCGTATTCCATCTTGCATGTATAGTCATTCAATCCGGAGGCAGGAACCATGAAACGCAGCCTTTTTGCAGCTTGCACTTTGGGACTGCTGGCACTGGCAATGGGTTGTACTCCAGCGTCGCAGCCACCCGATACTCACGAAGCGGATATTCAGACGATCAAGGATAATGAAGCTCAATGGAATAAGGACTACCAGGCTAAGGACGTCGAGAAACTGGTGGCGCACTACTCCGATGACGCGGTTTTGGTGACTCCCGGCTCAGCGCCATTTAGCGGGAAAGACGCTATTCGCGCCGCGCTGAAAGAGATGGTGGGCGACAGCGCACTTTCTTTAAGCTTCGAAGCTGCGCGCGTCGAGGTGGCAAAATCCGGGGATCTGGCCTACACCCAGGGCTCTTATACCCTGACTGTGACGGACCCGGCTACCAAGCAGCCCATCCACGATAAAGGCAGCTACGCAACCGTTTACAAAAAGCTGGCGGACGGTACCTGGAAAGCGGTTTCAGACATCGCCTCGTCTGCGACGCCGCCCGGTCCCGCGCTCCCGCCAAAGAAATAGCGCGCGCTTGGTGAAACATGCCAGATACAGTATTCATCACCGGAGGAACCGGATACATTGGATCGCGCTTGATCCCGCTTCTTCAGGCCCGAGGATATCAGGTGACCGCGCTCGCGCGGCCGGGCTCCGAGCGTAAGCTGCCGCCGGGCTGCCGTGTGGTAGTCGGGGACGCTCTCGACGGCCGGTCCTACGCGCAGCACATGCCCGGACACGCTGCATTTGTTCACCTCATCGGAGTTTCGCATCCCAGTCCCGCCAAGGCGCGTGAGTTTGTCGAGATCGACCTTCGATCGGCCCGCGAGGCCGCCTCGGTCGCGCTGGGGTCCGGCATCCCGCACTTCGTCTACATCAGCGTGGCCCAGCCTGCTCCGGTAATGCAGCCCTACGTGGAAGCGAGGTCGCGCGGCGAAGAGACCATTCGCGCCTCCGTATTGAATGCCACCATCTTTCGGCCCTGGTACGTCCTGGGCCCCGGACATCGCTGGCCGTTTGCGCTGGTCCCGTTCTATTGGCTGGCCGAACGGATTCCCGCGACGCGTGACAGCGCGCTTCGGCTGGGTCTGGTGACCATTAACCAGATGGTGCGGGCGTTGGCGCGTGCCGTCCAGGAACCAGCTGTAGGGGTGCGCGTACTGGGAGTGCCCGAAATCCGAACTTTCTCCGCGGCTGGAGGTTCCCGCGCCGCGGCCGAGTCCAGAGCCGCCGCGCGCGTATAGAACTATGCGCTTTTCCTATCTTCTTTTACTCGCCGCCATCGCTGCCTGCGCGCAGGCTCCCGACACACCCCTGCACTCGCTCCCATACAGCCCCAGCCTGGACCTGACCGACATGGACCGCGCGGCGAATCCCTGCGTGGACTTCTACCGTTATTCCTGCGGCGGCTGGTTGAAGAAGAATCCCATTCCGCCCGACCAGGCTAGTTGGAGCGTCTATGGTAAGCTCTACGAGGACAACCAACGCTTCCTCTGGGGCATTCTGGAGGATGCCGCCAAGCCTGACCCGGGGCGCTCGGCCGTCGAGCGGGAGATCGGCGATTTCTTCGCGGCGTGCATGGATGAGCCGGCCGCCGAGAAGGCCGGGATGGCTCCTCTGCGCGCGGAGCTCGACGCCATTAGCGCGCTGAAGTCCCCCGTTGATTTCCCGGAGCTGCTGGCCCGCGAACACCTCGCCATGTACTACGGAATGCTTTTCGCCTTCAGCTCCAACCAGGATTTCGCCGATTCATCGCGCGAGATTCCCGAGGCGTCCGCCGGCGGCCTGGGCCTGCCCGACCGCGACTATTACACCAAGACCGACGCGAAGTCCCGAGAGATCCGCGCGAAATATGTCGCTCACGTGCGGCGGATGCTCCAACTGTTGGGAGACTCCCCGGCGCAATCCGCGCGGGAAGCGCGGGCCGTTCTGCGCATCGAAAGCGCCCTGGCGAAGGCTTCGCTCACCATGGTGGAAAAGCGCGACCCCTATCATCTCTTCCACAAGATGAATCTCACCAGGCTGCAGGCTTTGACGCCTTCGTTTAACTGGACGCCCTACCTGAAGGCCCTCGCTCTTCCCGCGCAGAGCGAATACAACGTGACCGAGCCGGCGTTCTTTCAGGGCGTGCAGGCGCAATTGGTTTCTACCCCGCTCGCCGATTGGAAGGCCTACCTGCGCTGGCACCTGGCGCACGCGCGCGCGCCCTATCTCTCCTCCGCTTTCGCGCAGGCCAATTTCGACTTCTTCGGCAAAACCTTGCGCGGCACGCCCCAAATGCCGCCGCGCTGGAAACGCTGCGTCCAGTATGTAGACCGTAATCTCGGTGAAGCGCTGGGACAGGTGTTCGTCGAGCGCACCTTCAGCGCTGACATGAAAGCGCGCACCCTGGCCATGACCAAAGAGATCGAGAAGGCCATGGAGAACGACATCCAACAGTTGCCCTGGATGAGCGAGCCCACCAGGCAGCAGGCGCTCCTGAAACTGCACTCCATCGTGAACAAAATCGGCTATCCGGATAAGTGGCGGGACTACAGTTCCATCCGCATCGACCGCGGCGATTTCGCCGGCAACGTCGAGAGGGCCGCCGGCTTCGAAGGACGCCGCCGGCTGGCCAAGATCGGCAAGCCCGTAGATCGCGGCGAGTGGGGCATGACGCCGCCCACCGTGAATGCCTACTACGATCCACAGATGAACGATATCAACTTTCCAGCTGGGGTGCTGCAACCGCCTCTGTTCGATTCTAAGATGGACGATGCCCCCAATTATGGAGACACCGGCGGCACCATCGGTCATGAGCTGACCCACGGCTTCGACGACGAAGGCCGCCAGTTCGATGCGCACGGAAACCTGCGCGACTGGTGGACCAAGGCCGACGCCCAAGAATTTCAGAAGCGCGCCGACTGCGTCGCCGAGCAGTACGCGCAATACACCGTCGTGGATGACATCAAGATCAACAGTCGCTTGACGCTGGGCGAAGACGTGGCCGATCTGGGCGGCGAGATTCTGGCCTATATGGCCTGGAAAGACGCCACCCGGGACCAGCAGCTAAAGCCGATCGACGGTCTTCAGCCGGAGCAGCGCTTCTTTGTCGGGTTTGCGCAGTGGGCCTGCGAAAACGAGCGCGACGAGAACAAGCGTGTCAACGCCATCACCAATCCGCACTCGCCGGCGGAGTACCGCGTCAACGGCGTGGTGTCCAACATGCCCGAGTTCGCGCCGGCCTTCGGGTGCAAGGTGGGCCAACCCATGGTGCGGGAAAAGCCCTGCCGGGTGTGGTAATAACGATCGCCCCCTCGCCCTTTGCCCGCCATATGGTCTGTTACAATGCCGCCTACGGACGTGAAGATGAATCCGACTCGGACCTTCCCCAGATCCGGTTCCGCGAGAAGCCTGATAAACCGACGTGATTTGCTGCTTGGTGTCGCATTCGCGGGCCTCAGCGGGTGCGCACCCAAGATTAGAAAGGCGGCGACTCCTCCAGGCCTGCCGCCCTACCCGGTGCTCCCGGAACTTGTGCCCATCCAGGCGCAGGTCGATCGGATCTTTCGCATCACCGTGTGCCTCCGCCCGTTCCGCGCCGCGGGGCCGCGCCTCGACGTAGAGCGTGTCGGCGATAAGACGGTCGTGCACAACTACGGCCATGGCGGCAGTGGTTGGTCGCTATCGTGGGGCTCGAGCAGTATCGCGGTCGAGAAAGCCATGGCCGCCGGAGAGCGGGACGTGGCCGTCATTGGATGCGGAGCGTTGGGGTTGACCTCCGCGATTCTGCTACAACGCGCCGGCGCCAAGGTTACTATCTATGCCAAGGAGCGTCCACCGGAAGTGCGATCCGCGCGAGCGACTGGGACCTGGTCTCCCGACTCACGTGTGGCGTTGACGAACTCCGTGTCGGCCGATTTCCCGGCGCTCTGGGAGAGGATGTGCCGCTATTCGTTTCATACTTACGAGAGCTATCTGGGCCTGGCGGGGAATCCGGTGGAGTGGACCGATCGTTACAAACTGTCGGATATCCCCCCGGCGGACGAGGAGGCCGACCGGCAGACCGCGGAGGGCCTGCAGTTTGCTTGGTATGGAGACCGGGTCACCGATTTGACGCCGCGTTTTCAAGATCTGCCGCCAGGCAGCCATCCTTTTCCAACAAGATACGCCTCGCGAGGTTCGCGGCTCACTTTCAACATCGCGGGCTACTCGAGACAGCTCGTGACGGACTTCTTAGTCGAGGGTGGCAAGATCGAGAGAGTTGAATTTCATTCGCCTTCCGAGTTGAACCAACTGGCTCAAAAGGTGGTGGTCAACGCGACCGGCTATGGAGCGAGAGCGTTGTGGAAAGACGAGTCGATTGTCCCGGTGCGCGGCCAGATTGCGTGGTTGATTCCCCAGCCGGATGTAAATTATGGAGTGTTTTATAAGAACCTGGCCGTCCTGGCCCGCCGCGATGGCATCGTCGTGCAGGACATGGGGAACGGTGATATGGACGGCTACAACGATTCAAATGAACAACCGGACCGGGCAGCGGCGGAATCGATTGTTCGAGTAGCGGCTGAGTTATTTGGGCGAATGACCATACCGAAATCAAGACTCTACGACTGAGCGCGTTCGGCGTGGAGATTGAGAACCTGGAGCCGGTCGATATCCGACCGCGGCCTCTCGAAGCTCCCGAAACTTCCGAGGGGCAGGAAGATACTGCCGTCTTGCCAAGAGAATACCGAGCATGTGAGAAGGCCATGTGCGCCGCGAAAGCTCAGGGTGCTTCCCAATCGAGGGCATAGATCTCCTCGGTTCCTGCGTCGCGAGCGGTGATCAGGGAATTGTTCGGGCCGACCGCAAACCAGGCGGCCCGGACATCATCCAGGTTCGTAATCCGTTCCGCTTTCCGATCGCGCATCCGCACTCGCCAAACCTCGGTACGGTACTGGAGTCTAAAAAATAGAAATTCGCCGTCTTCGGACCAGCTCGGCCACCCGCTCCTTGTGTAAAGCTGGGTCGCTACAAAACAACTGCCTGAGTAGTGGCGTCCTTACAGCGACTGGCGCCTAAGGAAGGGTGTTGGCGATCCTTATGCTTAGTTCCCGGTTTCTGCTGTTCACGCAGTACATTCGTTCGCTCGTGCTACGGACAACGGTCGCCCGTTTAACCGCCCCTTTCTCATCGAAGTCCTCAATCAGCAGCGCCGGACCGGCCCGGAGCGCCACATCCTGGACGTTCATCAACGCATCAGCTGGAATATCGAGCAACCAGGCTGGATTGGCTGCGAACTTCTGGGCCATGGCGCGCGCTTCCCACAAGGAAACCCCGATGCTACGGAAAGCCACCTCAGCGAAGTGCTCCAGCGCAAAACCGGAAGGGACGGAGAGTTCGATCGGCGGCGCCTGCAGTATATGGACATCGTCCGGATAGTTCGCCACCACCATAGGCCCAATCTCGGTGCGCAATTGCACGCCTTCCCATTCAGCCGGCACGTGCACGTCGCGTGCCCCCACCTTGCCGAGGGCAGATTCGATATCGCGAACATGGATTGTCTGCTCTACCGCGATCGGCCCAGTTACGGTGATGCCAGGATTTGTGGACAGAACGCCAGGTGACGGTAGATACGGCCTGAAACCTGTTTTGCGTTGGGCTTCATCCATATTCTGGACGCTCTGCTCCAGACCGTTGGTTGTCACTTGTATATGCAGCGGCAACTTCGATAGATCGAGCCGTACAATATCTACGCGGTTCAAAACAACCCGATACCAGAGCTCTTGGGCAAGCGCCCTGGTTCCTGGCAGCACGAGCACCGCGACACACGCCACGGCAGTGGCGGCAGCAGCCGCCATCCAAGCCCACGAGTGGCGTCGCCCCGACAGCCTAGCGTCGAGCAATTCGCGCCCACGCGCGAGGTTCGGACTCCACTGTGGTTCGACAGTTGCAAGCCGGTTAGCGGTCCAGGAATCTTCATGATTGGTTTCCATATCGTTTCAAATACTCCTTCCGGAACGCTTCTTGAGCACGGCTGACGAGACTTCCGACGTAGTTGGAATTCACTGCGAGAGAGACGGCAATCTCCCGGTGGTTGAGGCCTTGGCTCCACAGGAGCAATAGCCCTGCATGACGCCTATTCAAAGCCCCGAGCACGGTTCGCACCCTGTGCTGCTCTACGTTGACGGCGTACAAGTGCTCAGGCGTGGGAGGCGACTCGCGGACGAAACTGAAAAGGCGCTCGAATCGGCTCCGGCGTGTCTGGCGTCTTAATTCGTCCAACGCCTCACGTACGGAAGTCCGATAAAGCCATCCTGCCGCGTGCTCTCCATGTGCTCGAGGATTCCGCCACCACTTCAGAAAGACTTCCACTGCTAGTTCCTCCGCGCGGGCCTGGTCATGAATGACCCTGCCAATGACGCGAGCAATGCGCTCATAGTGAGCACGAAAAATCGCATCCAGTCCTTCGGGGTTGGTGACTTCCATCTCGCTCGGTTCGGCCATGCTTCTAGCGTTCACATACAAAGAACGTATGAGGCCAAATTTTGTGGCAGCGGTTGTGACGAAAGCGACTTAGGACCGCACGGGGCTCTGTAAGCGCCTCCAAGCACAAATACTTAGCCTAACTGAATTCGATTCGGGTATCCGTCTCGGAAAGAGTCCACCCTCAGGTAGTCGCTACCCGTAGCAAGTAGCGGCAGCAGCCGCTGTGACGGGAAGCGCGATTTACGGGGGGCTAGATAGCCGGTCTGCATACCCTCAACACTGACCCACACCGAAATCAAGACTTTACAACTGAGCGGCTGTATCTTCCTGCCCCTCGGAAGTCTCGGGAGATTCCAGAGGCCGCGGCCGTATATCGACCGGCTCCAAGGTCTCAATCTCCACGCCGAACGCGCCTGACTCCAATTCGACAAACTTGCGCGCCGTCACCAGTACGCGCCCTTCGAGCGAGCCGACGGCGCTGTTGTATGCCTCCATGGCGCGCTCCAGGCTCTTGCCCAGGGAACGCGGCGGAGATCAGCCACGCGATATTTTCCTGCCGCCAGCCATAAGCCACCGCGCGCAGCAGTGCAATCAAGGTAGAACCATGCAAGCTAGCCGGCCATGGTAAGCACTTTAAGTTCCCGGATCCCCACCAATCGAAGAGCGCGACGAGTTGGGCAGTTTTTTTTGCTGGTGAACACAACAGGCGAAGCTGGGCCAGCCCCCTTTCGACTCACTTCTTCTTCGCGTCGATTGCCGGTAGAAGAAGTTTCAGAAGCGCTTCATCAGAGAACGGGTTCTGACCTGAGATCAACTCGCGATCCTGAAGGACGTAGCTCTTCCATGGAGCGTCCACACTTACATCACCGCCCGCAGTGAGCAGGGCGAAGTCCGGGTAGAAGAGAACCTTACCACCAATCTCAAGCGGCTCCCGCTGCTGCTCTTCCGCCGTCGAAAAGATGGTCATCCTATATCCGGAATAAATCCATCCTTGAGCCTTCGCCCGCGCTCCAGCCGTATCGCCCGCCGCCAGCGCTGCGACCACCTCCTTCGAATTCGGAAGTGCCGAGAGAAGTGAAATCGGGCCATGACAGAGCACCGCCGTAGGCTTGGATGTCTTATGAAAGTGTCTCATCACGGTGCCAGCGTCGGGATCGTCGAGAAGATCCATCATCGGGCCATGGCCGCCGGGGACGAAAACAGCGTCATATTGATCCAGACCCGATGCGATGACGTCCGAGATACGAGTTGGATTTTTAAGCCCAGTCAGGCTGTCGCGGAATTTCAGATAGTCCTGAAGCCTAGCCTCGTCCCCACCGAAGAACTGGGCTATAGCTGAATTGACATCCATTTGCGGCGTGTTGCCTTTGGGGTTGGCGAAGGTGATTTCGTAGCCCTCCTTCATCAGGGCGCGAACCGGAACCGTCAGCTCGTTGAGGTAAGTAGCCAGCGCCCTTGTAAACCTTGCCATCTTTCAAGGGCAAGCCGTGACCGCTCGAGACTAGTACCAGAACTTTTCCTTTCGTTGTCATTTTGTTTTCCTTTTTGAAATCGATTCTGTTTTCCTGAATGGGATCGCGCAACGCAACACCTCTCGTAAGAGCATGGCGTTCGTTCCTACTTTGTCATGAAGTTGCGTACGAGAGCCGCGATGTCGTCGGCAGCCGTATCCAGCGCAAAATGGCCGCCATCCACAATGTGAACCTGAGCGCTTGGTACATCCTGCCTGTAGGCTTCGGGCTCCGAGGGATCGAACGACGACTCATACTTACCCCAGATCACCAGCAGGCGTGGCTGCTTTTCACGCATCCACGCTTGCCATTTCGGGTAAGAATCCACATTGGTTCGGTAGTCATAGAAAAGATCGCTTTGTATCTCCGCCTGGCCTGGACGATTAAGAAAATAAAACTCGTCGGTCCAGAGATCAGGATCGTGACGCTTCACGTCAGGATCGTTTCCCGCATGTCGGGCCCGTGCGGCCTCAAGCGACAAAAGATTTGTGCGCAAGGCACTCTCATTGACAGCACGATCGGCCCAGAAAGCCCGCCGCGTTTTCCAATTTGCTCCCAAGCCCTCGTTGTGGGCTACGGCGTCCTGCACGATCAGCGCCTCCACCCGCTCCGGATGCGCCAGGATCATGCGAAAGCCGATGGGGCCGCCGTAGTCCTGCATATACAGATTGTAGCGCGAGAGTCCCAGTGCCTCAGTGAAATGGTTGATGATCTCGGCAATACGGTCGAACGTGTACGCGAACTTCTTCGGGTCCGGCCAGTCACTGTGTCCGAAGCCGGGATAGTCCGGCGCGATCAGATGGTAGCGGTCGGATAGTCGCGCGAAAAGCGGTTCAAACATGCGCGACGACGATGGAAGTCCGTGCAGCAGGAGAAGCGTTTCTGCATCCTTCGGACCAGCTTCCCGGTAGAAAATTGATAGGCCGTCGATCTGGATGGTGTGGTAAACCACGGGATTCATTGGCAATTTCCTCCCCATGTCCTTTGGCTAGTGCTAGGCCTGGCCAGATCATCGCAAGAACGATTTCAAGCTGCAGCAAGTGCTGGCCCCACTCAGCCGATCTGACAAGATTCATCGTTGCCTCCGCGATACCACCCGGGGCAATCCTCTATTATGCGCGAAGAAACATTCACATCAGTGTTTGCCGTGGCTTATGGCTGCGGGAATCCGAACATCAACCACGACT
>Ga0302326_10001725_pt1 | contig 54902 bp, 45 predicted proteins | sample Palsa_T0_3_FD_202264 | JGI IMG/M metagenome (GOLD analysis project Ga0302326, IMG submission 202264) | Peat permafrost microbial communities from Stordalen Mire near Abisko, Sweden - Palsa_T0_3 | ecosystem: Environmental > Terrestrial > Soil > Palsa > Peat permafrost | place: Sweden: Abisko...
TCCCCGACGACCTCGAGCTGCCCCCGGGCCCGCCGCTCGGCCCCCGTGAACGCGCCGCGTTCGTGCCCGAAGATGAGCGACTCGATGAGCGTCCCCGGGAGGGCCGAGCAGTTGACCGCCACGAACGGGTCCGTCTTGCGCGAGCTCGCCTCGTGCAGAGCGCGGGCGACGAGCTCCTTGCCGGTGCCCGTCTCGCCGCGCAAGAGGACCGTCGCGTTGGCGTCGGCGACGCGGCGCACGAGGTGCCGGACGGTCTCCATCGCGCGCGACGTCCCGACGATGGCGCCGAGGCCCCACGCGCGATCGACCTTTTGCCGCAGCTCGGCGACCTCGCCCCGGAGCGCCAGGCGCTCGCCGAAGCTCTCGACGATCGGCAGGATCATCTCGGGCGAGAGCTCGTCCTTCAGCACGTAGTCCTGGGCCCCGTTGCGCATCGCCTCGCGGATCTCCTCGAGCTCCACCAGGGACGTGACCATGATCGCCGGGATGTTGGACCCGTTGGCCCGGAGCTTCCTCAGCAAGTCCAGGCCGCCGCGGTCGCGGGCATCGTCCGAGAGGCGGATGTCGAGCAGGAGCAGGTCTGGCGGGGACCGGTCGATGGACGCGAGGGCCTCCTCGACGCTCGACGCCTCGCTCACCTCGAGCCCGTCGAGGGCCGAGAGCATCATCCGCAGGACGCGCCGTGCGCTCCGCTGGTCGTCAACGATGAGTGTCTTCATGGTCTCGTAGGGGCGACGCGATCCGCCGTTCGCCCATCTCCGGTGCGCCATTTTCGATCTCGACGGACACGACGTCGGACATCGGGATCGCCACGACGAAGCGGGTGCGCCCGTCCACCCGCAGGGCGTCGATGCTCCACTTGTGCGCGCGCACGATGCGCTGCGTGATCGCGAGGCCCAGGCCGGTGCCGCGCGGCTTGGTGGTAAACCAGGGCGAGAAGAGGCGCGAGGGGTCGCTCTCGAAGCCCGGGCCGTCGTCCCACACGACGAGGTACGCGCCATCCGCGTCGACGGTCCATTGGACCCCGATGCGGCCCCGCGCGCCGCTCGCGTCGATCGCGTTGGCGACGAGGTTGACGAGGACCTGCGTGGTCTGGTCGGTGTCGCAGCGGAGGGCGGCAGCCGCCGGGATGTCGAGGTCGAGGTCCCGGCCGGCGAGCTCGTCGCGCAGGAGCATTTCCACGCGGAGCGCGAGGGCCCTCACCGTCACCACGCGGCGTTCGATGCGATGCCCCACGAGCCGGCGCAGACCCGACACGAGGCGCTCGAGGCGATCGACCTCCTCGCGCCCGATGTCGATCTCCTCGGCGTCGAGGGTCGTGTCGCCCGGACGGCGGTGGAAGACCGATCGGAAGAAGTTTATCGGGTAGCGGACCTCGTGCGCGATCTCCGCGGCGACGGTCTCGACGAGCGCCCCGCGCTCGGTCTGCCACGCGGCGGCCTGGTCCCTGCGGCGCCGTTCGAGCTCGGCGTAGTCGTGAGCGTGGGCGAGCGCGAGGCCGGCCTGATTGGCGATCGTGGCGAGCAAGTCGACGTCGTCCGTCGTCAGCAAGGCGCCCCCGCGCTTGGGTCCGACGAAGAGGGTGCCGAGCGTCCGGCCGCCGAAGGTCGCCAGGATGCGCAGATCGTCCTCGAGGCCGATGTCGCCGCCCCCCCCCGAGCCATGGTCCGCGGCGTCGCGGAACTCGACGCGGTCGCACGGGAGCCACCGTCGCACGGTCCGCTCGACGGCGACGCCGACGTCCTTGGGGTGCGTGATCGACGTGAGCTCTTCGCTGAGCTGTCCGATCGTGGGCTTGTACTCGGTCGCCGCAGGGAAGAACCATCGCTCGACGCCCCGTGTCACGTAGTTGACGAGGGCGGCCGACACGACGGCGCCGGCCGCGGCGCCCACCAGCGCGCTGTCGAACGAGACCCCCAGGGACGTGGCGAAGGCGGCTCCGACCCCGACGGCAACCACGCAAGCGATGGCGCCTGCCAGTGCTCCCGTGAGGACGCGCGAGAGCAGGGCGCGGCTCCCCCAGAGGTCGTGCCGGACGAACGCGACGCCCGTCGCGATCGGCGCGAGCGCCATGGCGGGAATCGCAAAGAACACCATGACGGAGCTCCGCGAGCTCAGCGACGAGACGAGCACGCCGACGCCCACGAGCGCATACGGCCAGGACATGGCCCGGAAGAGGACGCCGATCGTCGCGCGTCTCGTGCCCTTGGCGCGCGCGTAGCGCAGCCCCATGGTCGCGACGAACCCGATCAGCGCGCCGCCCAAGAGGTACGAGCAAGCCATTTGCAGGGTGGCCACCCCCCGGTCTGCCAGGTCGCGCGTCACGATGACCGCCGCCATGAGCGCTCCCGCGACACCCAGCACGCGCGGGATCCACGGCCGCCTGGCGACGAGGGCGACGTCGTCCGGCAGGCGCAGCGCGAGGTCGACGATCGCGAATGGCACGCACGCGAACGACGCGAAGAAGAGCGGCACCATCGTGCGCGACGTCTGAAAATCGAAGAACGTCAGGAAAAAGAGCGCGGCCAGCGTGGAGCACTTGGCGAAGGTGCGCGCGAGTGGCCGGTGCGAACCGCTGCGCAGCGCCACCACCGCAGCCAGCGCATACAGCGCGCCCGTGAAGATGTTGCCGCCTCCGTAGAGCCACCAGGAGATGGCGTCGACGCGTCCGAGATCGAGTTCGACCTCCCGCACTCCCGCCGACGTGACGATCCTGGCGTGCACGGAGCGCGCCCCCCTGCGCGCCGCGGCCTCGACCGCCGAGTCCCAGACACGACCCGGCCGCGCGCCGCCGGCCTCCACGACGGGCGCTCCGTCGATCGAGAGGACACGGTCCGGGAATCTCAGCCCTTGCTCGATGCCGCTCCAACTCGGCATTCCGACGCTCGAGATGACCCCGTCGGGGTTGAGGAGAACGCCGGCGATCGGCCTTTCGTACCAACGCGAAGCTTGGAGGACGGCGTTGCAGGTTACGATGACGGCCGCAATTGCGATGAGCCACGCGGCCAAATAGCTTCGCGTGCGGGAGCTCATGGCAAATCAGGGCCCGTCCGCATCGGCGCGACGAGACTATGACCGGACTACGTCCGAGAAAACAGTGTCCTCTATGCTCGGTATGTCCCTCCGGTCGAGGTCGCGGAACAGCGCGTAGACCGCCCGCTCCAGCGCGGCGTGGGCGCTGCCCGAAGCGGCGCTCGTGAGGCGGTCGAGCGCACGCGCCACTTCGACTCGAACGCGAGGTGGAGGATGCATTCGCGAGAGTTCTCGAAGGACGACGGCGAGCTGCCGTGCCATCGCGCCTCGAGCGTGCGCGGCGTCGCGCGACGGCGCCGCGGACACCAGGCGAACGTGTCGGAGCACGATCCGCAGCCCATGCTCCAGATCCGGGCGCGCGAGGATCGCGCGGACCGCCCAGCGCGCCGATGCCCTCGAGTAGGGACGACGGCGAGTGCACCATGACTTGGCCAGATCGTCGTGGCCCATCGCGCTCAGTTCGAGCGCAAGCGGGTCGCGCGCGCAGGCACACGCGCGCGCCGCGTTCAGGCGGCCGTACCCGGACTTTGCGCTGTGGCCGTCGCGATCGATTCCCCGCGGCAGGACGTCGGCGGGGTCGACCAGCGCGTCCACGGCGTCCTCCGAGGGGACATCGACGGTCCGCGCGAGGATCGCGTGGAGCTCGTGCAAGCGCAGGCCCGGGTTGCACCCCAGCACCAGGAGCATGACCCCGGCGGCGATGGCGGACGCGCCGCTCGACTCGGAGTGAAAGAGCCTGTCATGCGACGAGAACGGGTGGGCGATGTCGTCGCCTGGCGTCATCCATCGGACCGCGGGGCCGCGGTTGGCGAACGGCCGAACCTGCCCGCGCGGGTTTTGCCAGAGAAACCACCCGCCGTCGCGTCCCCCGGGGGCAATGCAGTGAACGCGCGGATCGCTCGCCGGATCTCCGAGACCGAGCGAAAGGCTTGCGTGGATCGAGTCCCCTGGGCTCGCGGCTTCTCGGCCCGTCGGGAACACGACGGCGGTGCCGCGGCCTCGACGACCGAGGTGGGACGCGACGTCGAGCGCGTCGTCGAGCATCGGGCTGACCGTCCCCTCGACGTAGGTCGCGCAGACTACGACGTCCGCGCCGTCGAAGACCGCCGTCGCGAGCGCAAGCGGCAACGAGACGACGTCGACCCCAGGCTTGGGAATGCAGTAGAGCCGCGCCGAGGCGTCGGGGGCCACGCCGACGAAGGGGGGCGCCAGGGCGGGCGCTGCCCCCGTGGACCAGGCCACCATGAGGGCGGCGTGCCCCATGGTTGCCGGAGCACCCTCGACGCCGACGCAGCACACGCGATCCAGCTCGAGGTGCTCGACGTCCGCGGTCTCGTTGTCGATGACGGCCAGGCGCGTGCCCGCGCCCGTGCCGCACACCCGACGCTCGAGGCCGATGCCGCCGCCGCTGCCCCCGAGAAACCACCGGCCGCCCGTTGTCGACTCCGAGTGCCGACGAGCCCTCCGGTGGACGGCCCACGCGGCCTTGCCCGACGCCGGCTCGACCCGTTGTGCGCGCGACAGGACGAGGGGCTCGGCGGCCAGCATCGTCTCGCTCCGGGCGGAGGCGACGTAGCGAACGGGCAGCCCGGAAAGCAGGGTCGCGACCTCTTCGGGGGTCGCTCGGCTTTGGGATCGTACGCGGCTCCAGTAGAGCGGCGCGCGCGCCACCAACGGCTCGACGATGACGTCAGGGCCGAGGGGCCTCAGCGCCGTCGCCAAGGCTTCGGCGGCGATCTCGACCCGCCCGGCGACCACGACGTCGAGCGGCGGACCCTCGGTGTACGGCTGTTCTCGCCTCGCGGGCTGGTAAGGGAAGTCCCAGGCGGCCCTCGGACTCTTCACGCGAGGACCTCGCCCGCCCAGGCGGCCAGCGCGTGCGCGCGAACGGCATATCCCGGGCTGCGTGTCTCGGCCGCGACCAGCGTCTCGAGCTTTCGCTCCTGCGCGAGCGCCCAGGCCGAGAGCCTGTGCGCGTCGAGAGTCGTCGCCAGCCGTCGCGCGGCCCGCATGTCGCGCAGTGCGCGGGCGAGCATTCGCTGGAGCACGCCGGAGTCGAGGACCCGTCGCCGGACCGACGGTGGTGCGCGCAGCCGGCTGCCTGACGAAGGCGGGCTATGGAGGCCTTCCATGAGGCAAGCGGCCCATGCCCCGCCGCGCTCCATGTCTTCTTCCCAGTCGACGACGTCGTCGGCCATTTGCAAGCCCAGACAGATCGCCTCGAGGGTTGTCCTCACGGCGTGGCATCGACGATCGTCCCATCCGGCCGCGCGGGCAAGCGCCACGCTCGCCACGATGGCCACGCCCTGCTTCTGCAGCGACGTGCGCTCGTACTCGGAGAACTCGACCCCCTTGCCCGACCGGAGCACCTGGCGCTCGTAGCGCATCGCCTGCGTCGCTCGGACGTCTGTGACCTGGAAGTCCATGGAGGCGCCACCTTCGGCCCCGAGGAGGCGACCCAGCGCGCGGTCACGTTCGCGACGCGCCTGTCCGAGGACCGCGAACACGGCCGGAGTCGCTTCGATTTGCTCGTCTTCGATTCGATCCGTACCGAAGGCATCGACGACGGCGAGTGCGTGAGCCAGAACCGCATCGCGGACCTGGCCCCCTGATACGTTGAGCATCCCCTCTGCGAAGAGCGCGGGCGCCCCCAGCGTGACTTCGTGCGAAAACACACGGCTCCACGGCACGGCCTGCGGGGCGAGCCGCAGAGCGCGCGGAAGACTCCGCGCGCTCTCGGACAGCGGCGCTCCGATCCGGTCGGCGAAAGCCTCGTAGAGCTCGTCGACTAGATCAAGAATGTTCATCAGTAGACGTTTGCCTCTTTCCAGGGCGAGAGCGAGACGTTGAAGCGCTCTTCGACGATGATGGCACGCCACTGCAGCGTTTGTGTGGCGCTCAGGCCTCCGAAGTCGCCACCGATCCACGCGCTGATGCGCTGGTTGAGCGCCCGCCGGGCGGCCGCCGCATCGCTCGGCTCAGCGTCGTCGCGGTGCGGGTCGAAGTTGTAGAGGGCCAGCATGCGCTTGAACTCATCGAAACAATCCTGACTCGAAAGGAGTGCCTGGTAGAGCGCGCGGAGATGGGCGTGCGGATCGATGGTGATTTGGGCTGCCATGTCGTTTCCTCTTTGGGTGTTTGCGGTTTCGTGGACGCGCCGCCGTACGGCGGGCTGTCTTCACGAGCAGTCCCAAGAGCACGCTTCGTGCTAGCCGCTCCGTTGACGAAATCGTTTGAGAAAGTCGCATTCGCCCTCACCGCGATTGCCCGGATCCGACCAAGGCTTGCCCGGATCCGACCAAGGCGCGGGGGCGACCTCGAAACGCGCAGCCTCAGCGCGCGCTGGGCTCGGCCGACGCCGCCGTTCGCTCGACGTCCTCGATCGACCGGCGCGACACGATGAGCCGCGAGCCGCGCCGGTACGTCAGATACGACCAGGCCCACACGACCATCACGACGATCCGATTCTTGAATCCGATCAGGTAGAAGATGTGCACGAGCAGCCACGTCATCCACGCGACGAAGCCGGAGAGGTGCACCCGCGCCAGCTGGGCGATGGCGCGGACGCGGCCGATCGTCGCGAGCTGTCCCTTGTCGACGTACGAGAAGACAACCGCAGGTTTGCCCTCGAGCGCGCCGCGGATCGACTTGGCGACCGTTCGCGCCTGTTGCATCGCCACGGGGCTCAGCCCGGGCAGCGGCTTGCCGTCGGGCCCGTCCAATCGCGCGGCGTCTCCGATGACGAAGGCGCGCGGGTGCCCGGGGATACTCAGGTCGCGCTCGACGAGCACACGCCCGCCCCTGTCGACGGCGACTCCGAGGCGCGATGTCAGCGGGTTGGCCGCGACGCCCGCCGCCCAGAGCACGACGGAGCATTCGATCCGATCGTGCTCCAGCTGCACGATGCCTGGTTCGATCCCCGTGACCCGGGCCCCCGTGAGCACTTCGACACCAAGCTGACCCAGCTGCGCCACGGCGCGCTCCGAGAGGTCTGGCGCGAAGGACGGCAGGATGCGGGGGCCGGCCTCGATGAGCCGGACCCTGGCCTTCGACGGGTCGATCCCGCGGAAGTCGCGCTGGATGACGCGCTTCGCGAGCTCGGCGACGGCGCCCGCGAGTTCGACCCCCGTGGGGCCGCCGCCGATGACCACGAAGCTCAGCGGATCCCCGCGGTGCTCCGTCACCGCCTCGTTCTCGGCGTGCTCGAAGGCTTCGAGCACGCGCTCACGGATGACGAGCGCGTCCTCTACGGATTTGAGCCCGGGCGCGACGCTGCGCCAATCGTCGTGGCCGAAGTATGACGTCTCGGCCCCGCAGGCGACGATCAGGTAGTCCCAGTCGACGCTGTCGCCTCCGACGAGGTGCACCCGTCGCGCGTCGAGGTCGACCCCGCTCGCCTCGGCCATCAACACCGTCGTGTTGCGGTGGGCCCCGAGGATCCCCCGGATCGGTTGCGCGATCTCCGACGCCGAGAGGCCGGCGGTCGCGACCTGATAAAGGAGCGGCTGGAAGGTGTGATGGTTGGTGCGATCGAGCACCGTGACGCGAACCGGCACCGATGCGAGCGCCTTGGCGGCCGTGAGTCCGCCGAAGCCTGCACCGAGGACGACCACGTGCGGGCGGTCGTCGACCTTTTTAGCGTCGGGGCTCATCGTCTTCCCCTCCGGAGTTGTCGTCGCTGATCGACGATGTTTAACTAGGGCGAGCGCGGGGCGGTGACCAGTAGCCGGCCTTCGTGAGGCAGAGCGTGTTCGAGCGGCAGCGAACGCCAGTGAGCGCCAGCGAACACGGCCGGCAGCGGGCGAACGCAGGGCCCCCGTGATAAGAGCCCGCCGATGGCCGAAGAAACCGCCGAGGACCGGCCAGTCTTACGCGAGAACGTGCGTGAGCTCGTGGTGCCGACGTCGCTCGCCGGCGTCCGGCTCGACAAGGCGCTCGCACAGCTTCTGCCGGAGCTGAGCCGCGCGCGCATCAAGCGGGCGATCGAGCTCGGCGCCGTGCGCGTCAACGGGCGCCGGCTCGCCAAGGGCGGCACCGTGGGCGATGGCGATGCCCTGCGCATCGATGTCGCGCAGGTGGCCGACGCCCCGGCGGTCGCCACGCCGGGAGCCCCGCTGCGGATCGTGTTCGAGAGCGCCGAGCTGGCGATCGCCGACAAGCCCGCCGGTCAGCCGACGGCGCCCCTGCGCCCAGGGGAGATTGGGACCCTCGTCAACGCCGTGCTCGGCCGTTACCCGGAGCTCGTGCCCGCGGGACCGGAGGAGTTCATCGGTCATGCCGCGCGCGAGCCGGGGATCATCCACCGGCTCGACACCGAGACGAGCGGCGTCGTGGTGATCGCGCGCACGGCCGCGGCCTTTGCGACGCTCAAGACGGCTCTCAAGGACGGCCGCCTGGACAAGCGCTACCTGCTCGTTTGCTCCGAGCAGGGGCTCCCGGACGAGGGTTCGATCGAGTTTCCTCTCGCGAACCACCCGAAGGACCAGCGCCGGGTCTACGCGTGCGTGCACCCGCGAGACGTCGTCCGGTACGAGCCCCGCGCGGCGATCACGCGTTACCGGGTGGTCCAGCGGGCCGGTGCGTGGGCCCTCGTCGAGGCCTCCGTCGAGAAGGCGCTGAGGCACCAGATCCGCGCCCACTTTGCCGCTATGGGGCACCCGCTCGCGGGCGACGAGCTCTACGGGGGAGTCGTGATCCGCGCGCTGGGGAGACACGCGCTGCACGCGTCCCAGGTCAGCTTCGCGGGCGGCGATGGCGTCATGGCGTTCGACGCCGCGGCGCCCCTGCCCAAGGACATGACGACGCTGCTCGAAGCCGGCGCGCCCTCCGAGTAGTCCTCGCCTCGCCTCGCCCTCCACGCGGGGACGAATCGCCTGCCCTCCCGGCCAGTTAGCCGATGGGTCGGCTCGAACTATCGTCACGCCTCTTCGAGCGCGCCGGCGTCAGACAATCGGTAGGCCTGGTGCTTGCTTGTGCTTGTGATCGTTGGATGGGGACGACGCTCGAGCGGCTCAATGGACTGGGAATCGATCGCCAATCAACTTTCACACGAGGCGCAGCCTGCTCTAGCCGTCGACTCCGGGGGCCGGGTCCGCGTGGTCAACGCTTCGCTCGAAAAGCTCGTGAGCCGTCGCCTCGACGAGCTCTCGACGAAGCGGTGGCTCGTCAGCTGCGTTCCGCCGAGCGGGTGGGCGGGCGTCAAGCGCCTGTTCGACGCCGGGCTGCGCGGGGAGGCGCGAGACGGCGACGTCCCCTTGCTGACGCGAGGGGGGCGCCGCCTCATCATGCACGCAGAGCTCTCACGGGCGGTCCGGGGCCGCAGCCGCGCCCTCATCGTCGTGGGCCGCGACCTGCGCGAGACGGAGCCGATGGTCTCGGCGGTCGGCGACTGCTGGTGCGTCATCGAACGCGGCGCGACCGGTCCGCCGGTGATCCGCACCCTGCGCTTCCTCGATCCATCGCGTGACGCATCGACCCTCGTCGGCGGTCCGCCCTCCGAGCTGATGCGCGCTCTCTCGGCGAGCGACGCCCTGCAAACGGTGGAGGACATCGTGGCGAAGTCCTCGGCGGAGGCGACGAGCGTCATTCTTCCCGACGCCGACGACGCCTTTCGCATCGTGACCGCCCGCACCCTCGACGAGCGCGCGGTCCTCGTGACGATTCGCTACGTCGACGCTGCCCTTCTGCCCGAGCTGGTCGACGCCAAGGCCGCTCGCATCGCCGGCGTGGGCGCCCTCTCGGAGCGCGAGCGGCAGGTGCTCACCCTGCTGCTTCGGGGCCACGGCGTCGAAGACGTGGCCTCGATGCTCGAAATCGCGCCCCGCACCGTCAAGTTCCACCAGTCGAACGTCCTGCAAAAGCTCGGCGCCGACTCCCGCATCGACCTTCTGCGCGTCGTTCTCTGAGCGACCTACTCGTAGCGGAGGCCGTCGACGGGGCGGAGCTGGGCGGCCTGTTTCGCGGGGAAGATCGTCGCGACGGTGCAGATCGTGAGCGCCGCGAGCGTCACGGCGCCGTAGTCCCAGCCGCTGACGTTGATCGGTAGGCGGTCGATGTAATAGACGTCCGGGTCGAGACGAAGGCCGAACCAGGCGAGCCCCGTGCAGAGCCCGAGCCCCGTGGCCACGCCGAGGAGCGTGCCGATCGCGCCGATGATGACCCCCTCGGTCATGAACGTCCGCAGGATCATGCCGTCGGTGGCGCCGAGCGCCTTCAGGATGGCGATCTCCTTCGACTTCTCCGTCATCATGAGCAGCAGCGTGCAGACGATGCAGAAGCTCGCGACGATGATCTCGATCGACAGGATGAGAAACGTCGCGATGCGCTCGAGCTTCAGCGCGCTGAAGAGGTTCTTGTTGATCTCCCGCCAGTCGCGCACGGTGAGGTCCGACCGATCGACGGCCGCCGTCACCGCCGACGTCAGGCGGTCCGCGTTCTCCGCGTCCTCGACCCGGACCTCGATCGTGGTGATCCGGTCGCCGAGGCCGAAGTAGCTCTGCGCTTCCTCGAGCGTCGTGTACACGTGCGTCGCGTCGTATTCGTACATGCCGCTGTAGAAGATGCCCGCGATGCGATACCGCCGCGTCTTGGGCATGACCCCCATCGGACCGAGGTCGCCGAGTGGCGACACCAGCGTCACTTCGTCGCCTACGTACACGTGCAGCGTCTTCGCGAGCTCGCGACCGACGACGAGGCCGGGCCGGAGCGGGGGCCCGCCAAGCGCGGCGCGGACCGCCGGATCGAGGTCGTCGCTCAGAGGGGGTAAATCGGTCCCTTTGGTGTACTCCTCGCCGCCGGGGCCGATCCCGATGACCTCGTCCTCCGACAGGTGGCGGAGCTCGTCCGGTGACTCGAGGTACGCGAGCTTGTCGGCCACCTTCGTGGGCGCCTCGATGTTCAGGCGCAAGTCGATCACGTTGCCGATGGTGGCGGTGTCGATCCCGTGGACGATGACGCCCGCGAGGTTCGACGCGCTCGAGGCCATCACCTCGCCCTTCACGACCGGCGTCGCGCCGACGACGCCGCCCACGGCGCGCAGGCGATTGAGCACGGGGGCGTAGTCGCCCCAGGCGGACTGGGCGGCGGTGTCGATGACGATGTGCGCGTTGTTGCCGAGGATCTTCCGCTTCAAGTCCGCGCTGAAGCCGCCCATGACGCTGATGGCCCCGGACAGCGAGAACGAGCCGAGCGCCACCGCGAAGATCGACAGGCCGCTGACGAGCGTGAGAAAGCCGCTCTTCTTGGCCCGCACGTGCCGCGCAGCGATGTACGACGAGAATGAGCCGCTCCGCTCGAGCCTGTCGAGGCCCCAGGGCACGAGCGCCACCGTGGTGCCCACGAGGAAGATCACGCCGGCCACGATGGCGCCCGCGCGAACCGCCGCGTCGCGCACCGTCCACGCGGATCCCCGCAAGATCGGCAGCCGAATCGTCCAGTATGTCAGGCCCACGAACAGGGCCCCGACGCTCGCGCAGATCGCCTCGAGCAGGGCCCGGGCCTTCTCGCCTCGAAGGACGTCGACGCGCGCGCGCCACAGGAGCGTCCCCATCGTCGCCGTGATCGCGGCCACACCGATGGCGATCGCGGGGACCGGAAGCGGCAAGCCGGACGTCATGTCCCCCCCTCGCCGCGTGACGTCTCCGGACGGAGCAGCGGAAAGAGGATGACGTCGCGGATGGATGCGGCGTTCGTCAGCGCCATGACCAGGCGATCGATGCCCATCCCGAACCCCGCCGTCGGCGGCATGCCCTGCTCGAGCGCCCGGATGTAGTCCTCGTCGTAGTCCATGGCCTCTTCGTCCCCCCGCGCCTTCTTCTCGACCTGCGAACGAAACCGCCGGGCCTGATCGTCCGGATCGTTCAGCTCGCTGAAGGCGTTGCAGAGCTCGCGGCCGTGAACGAAGAGCTCGAAACGATCGGTCAGCTCCGGGCGGGCGTCGCTTCGCCGGGCGAGGGGCGACGTCTCGAAAGGGTAGTCCTTCACGAGCACGGGCACCGAATGCGCGCCGTTCGCCGTCCGGTAGTCGTCGCCCAGGAACGGCTCGGCCAGGTACTCGTAGCAGGCGAAGAGGCGCTCGCCGTCGCTGTCGCAGCGAAGGAGGCCCTTGCGGAAGTTGCTCCAGTCGATGGCCTTCGCGCGGGGGGAGGCCTTTGCCCAGGCCTTGATGTGTTCTCCGAAGTCGTGCCGGAGAAGCGCGACGAGAGAGGCCCCGCCGCCGTCCTCGACCGCCCCGACCCACTCCGGGATGGCCGTGCGCTCCGCGGCGGTGCTCACGGCTCGGTCCATCGGGACGCGCGCGAAGGGCTCGTCGAACGTGAACGGCCGCTCGGCCTTCCACCGCGCATGCGCCTCGGGCATCGCCGCCGCGAGCTGCGCATCGATCCCCCGCAAGAGCACCTCGGCGAAGTCCATCAAGTCCGCGTACGTCGCGTACGCCTGGTAGAACTCGAGCATCGTGAACTCGGGGTTGTGACGCGTGCTGATCCCCTCGTTCCGGTAGCAGCGCCCCACCTCGTAGACGCGCTCGAGGCCGCCGACGACGAGGCGCTTCAAGTAAAGCTCGGGAGCGATGCGCATGTAGAGGCGCATGTCGAGGGCGTTGTGGTGCGTGATGAACGGCTTCGCCGCCGCGCCCCCGATGAGGGTGTGCATCGAAGGCGTCTCCACCTCGAGAAACCCATGCCCGTCGAGGATGGATCGCACCGCCCGCACCACGTGGCTGCGCGCGCGAAACACCTCGGCGACGGGTGCGTTGGCGACGAGGTCGACGTACCGTTGCCGGTAACGGAGCTCGACGTCCGTGAGGCCGTGCCATTTCTCGGGAAGCGGCCGGTACGCCTTCGTGAGGAGGCGGACCCGGCGGGGCTCGATCGACAGCTCGCCGCGCTTGCTCGCCGTCAGCGTCCCCTCGGCTTCGACGATGTCGCCCGTATCGATCTCGGACAGGCGAGCGTAATCGTCGCCGAGCGTCGCCTGGCTCACGAGAAGCTGGATCTCGCCCGTGCGGTCGCGCAAGCGGAAGAACGAAAGGCCGCCGGTGGACCTCATCGCCATGACCCGCCCGCGCACGTGCAGGACTTGATGGCTCGCGGCCGCCCGGACGCGCTCCTCGTCGTAGCGTCCCGCCGCGTCGCCCGCTGCGCCGGCCAGGGCCCTCGCCACAGCGATATCGACCGTGCGGCCGCCCAGCCGCGGCGTGACGTCGTTGGCGAACGGATTGTCGCCCCGCGCGCGCGCCCCGTCGGCCTTGGCGCGCCGCGCGTCGATGATGGCCTGCTCGGCCGTGCCGGTTTCGCGCTCGTGCTCGGTCACGGGGTGTCGGCGTCTTCGGTGACGCCGCCTTTCTTCAGGTTGCCGCCCGCCGCCGCGAGCAGGTACGACTCGATGAACGCGTCGAGGTCGCCGTCGAGCACCGCGTCGACGTTGCCGTTCTGGTGCGCGGTGCGAAGATCCTTCACCAGCCGATAGGGCTGGAGCACGTAGCTGCGGACCTGGTGGCCCCACGCGATCTGCGTCTTGCCCGCCTGCTGCGCCGCAGCCTGATCCTCGCGCTTCTGCATCTCGATGTCGTAGAGCTTGGCCTTGAGCATCTTGAGCGCCAGGCGGCGGTTCTGGTGCTGCGAGCGCTCGGCCCGGCACACGATGACGATGCCGCTCGGCAAGTGCTTCAGGCGCACGGCCGTCTCGACCTTGTTGACGTTCTGGCCGCCCTTGCCCCCGGCGCGCATCGTCGTGATCTCGATGTCTTCGTCCTTCACCTCGATGTCGATCTCGTCCTCGATGTCGGGCGTGACCTCGACCGCGGCGAAGGCCGTCTGACGGCGGGCGTTGCCGTCGAACGGCGAGATGCGCACCAGGCGGTGCACGCCGTTCTCGCTGCGCAGGTAGCCGAACGCGTGGTCGCCGGCGACGCTGAAGCTCGCCCCGTCGATCCCGGCCTCGTCGCCCTCCTGGTAGTCGATCATCTCGGTCTTGTAGCCGCGCCGCTCGCACCAGCGCAGGTACATCCGAAGCAGCATCTGCGCCCAGTCCTTGGCGTCGGTGCCGCCCGTGCCGGGGTGGATGCTCACGATGGCGCCGGCGTGATCCACGGGCCCCGACAGCATCCGCCCGAGCTCCGCCGCCCGCACGCGCGCCTCGAACGCGGGAACCTGAGCCTCCGCCTCCTCGACCGTCGCGTCGTCGCCCTCGGAGGCGCCGAGCTCGAGAAGGACGTTCAAGTCGTCGCCGTCCCGAATCAGCTTCTCGATGGACCCGATCTGCTGCTCGAGGGCGGAGCGCTTCCGGGTGAGCGCCTGCGCCTTTTTCTGATCTTCCCAGAAGCCTGGGATAAGGGTCTGTTCTTCGAGCTTCTGGAGTTCGGCCTTCAGCTTGGGGAGGTCAAAGGTGCCCCCTTAGCGCCATGAGGCGCCGTTGGAGGTCGGCCAGGCGGTCGCGGGTTTCGCTGAGCGTTTCGCTGAGCATGGGCCCTCGCGTACGTACCGGCCGTGGGGGCGCCGGTCAAGGAGCGGGTAACGGCGCGGGCGGCTCGTTCCGGCGCGAGAACCACCCTCCCGTCAGCACCTCGAGCGTCGCCTCGGCTTCGGCCTCGCGAAGACGCGCGTCTTGCTCTTCGCGCGAGCCCTGACCGGCCCGGCGCGCCTCGTTGCCGGCGCGCTCCCACGTGAAGAGGACCTCGAGAGTCCGGGTGGCCACGCGGGTGCGCGTGTCCTGCCGCTCCATCCGCAAGCGCTCGAAGGTGGCCTCGTCTCCGGCGTAGATCAAGCGATCGAGGCGCCAGGTGAGGCGGAGCTCGAGGATCAAGTTCGCGCCGAGGGCGTCGTAGTACGTGGCGTCGTTCGTCGTCGTCGGGACCGTCGTCTGCGCGGAGTCGTCCCAGAGGCGCTCGGCGCGAAAGCGAGTCTCGGGAAACCAGGCGCTCGCGCGCGAGCGGGCCACGATCGCGTCGATGCGCGAGTCGTCGTCGCCCAGGCCCGCGGTGCGCCACGCGGCGGCTACGCACCCACGCGCGAGCCGGGGGGAAGCCGCCGTCGCTTCGCGCTCGTCGGTGGTCTTCGCCACGGACGCGGGCGCCGCCGGTGTGGGATCGGCGAGCTGGTGGACGGGCCCTTCGGCCAGCCGATCGAAGGCAATCGAGACGACCAGCAGACCGCCGCTGTCGACCACGCCGCTGAGGAGCTCGCGGTGGAACACGGACACGCTGACAAAGCTCTGTCCGTGGACATCGGAGGCCCCTGAGTGGCTGCCGACGTGCATCGCGATTGCGTCTTCTTCGTCGATGTCGCCGTCGAGGTACGCGTCCTCGAGGGCGTTGTCGCCGGAGCCGAACCAAGGGTCGGCACGGGCGGAGCGCGGGACGAGAAGCGAAAGGAGGACGACGAGCGATGCAACGAGGTGGCGCATGGCCCCCTGAACCATCAACGTCCGTGCCGCTCGCCGACACACGAATTGGCGCGCGTTGCCGCGAGAGACGTCTCGTCCGGGCCGCACGGCGCGTGGCCCCGGACGGCCCGCCGCGGCGCTACTGCGCGAGGCACGAGCGGTCGTCGCCTGCCGCCATGCAGTCGTACGCCATCGTGTTGTACCCCGTGTACCAGAGCCCCGCTTCGCGCCCTGTCTTCGACTCGTTCGGCGCGAGGTTCATCGTGTGGCAGGCGGTCTTGTCGATGTCTTGTCCCCTGGAGGGGCACACGGAGCACGTGACGGCGCCGTCGCAGTGGTCGGTGAGCGTGCCTCGGACTTCGGCCACGTTGCGCTGCACGAGCTCCAGCGAAACGCAGGACCGCATCTCGTGGCACTGCACGGGCGGGGCAACCGGTTGCGGCGGAGGGGCAGGGCGGGGCAGAGGCGGAGGCGGCGGACTCGCCTTCGGCGCCGTGGCCACGGGCGTCGTGTCGGTCTCGATCCCGAAGGACCGCGCGCGCGCGCAGCTGCTCTCGTCCCCGAGCTTGCACGCGCGGACGAAGAGCTGGGCGGCGTCGCTCCTGCTCTTGGGCTCGACCTTGAGATAGAGCTCGGCCGTCCGCACGCAGAGGCCGGGACGAGGGTCGGTCCCTTCGGCGCCGAACACCATGCCCGAGCACGCGCGCTCTCCCGCGGTGCGCGCGTCGGAGAGCTCGTCCGGCTGCATCGACGTCTGGCTGGCGACGAGCGACAGGTACTCGCTGCACCCGAACGCGTCCTCGAGCAGGCACGCCTTGCGCGCGTAGCCGATCGCCTCTTTGGTCTTTTCGTCGATCGCGAGCTCGTGGGCGACGAGGCCGCAGGCGACGCCCTGGCGCGTGCGATAGCCGTCGTTGCCGTCGGCGACGCCCAGCGTGCAGCGGTCGAGTTCGGCCTTGGGGATGCTCGATGCGCACCCCGTGAAGGCGAAGAAGGCGAGAAGGGCAGCGAAGGGCAGGGAGCGCAGAGCCGCCATCCGCGGCAGGGTAACAAACAAAGCCGCGGGCTGCCCCGCGAGCCCCCGCCTTCAGAACGTGCCGGCCACCGCCATCGACCCGCCGTTGGGCCCGAACGACGGCAAGAGCTTCAGCCCGCCGAGCGTTCGCTCGGACGCCTTCGTGTCGTACTTGTGCGGGCTGTCGCCCGTGAGAAGAAGCACGGTGCCCACGACGAGCGTGGCGCCGCCGACGCCGGCGCCGACCCAGCCCAGCGTCCGGAGAGTCTGGTCGCTGTTGACGGTGTTGTTCGCGTTGGTGAGCTCCGACGAGCAGGTCGCGAGCTGCATGTCGGAGAGGTTCTGCGCGGGATCGCACGCCCGGTTGGAGAAGCGGACGAACGTCGCGTTGACCGCGTTGAGGTTGCTCTGCGCCGTCGTGAGCTGGCTCCCTTCGACGACGGCGAGGACGACCCCTCCGGCCGCGATGGCGGCACCGACGCCCATGGTCACCCACGACCACGTCCGCCGGCTCTCGGCCGCCGAGACGTACGCGCTCCTCGTCTCGGGCGTCGGCTCGAACACGATGGTGATGGGCTTCGATTGCCCGAGCGGCACGTCGACGTCGCGCTCGGCCGGGATGAATCCGCCGCTCTCGAGGCGCAGCCGGTGGGGGCCCGCCGGGAGCTGGACCGGACCGGCGATGAGGCCGAACTCGTCGCCGTCGACGGTGAGGATCGGCTGCTTCTCGCTCGACGTGATCGCGAGCCATCCGCCCTCGGTGCTGAGCGCCGTCTTGTCGACCGTGGGCTCGAGCGTGATGTCCGTCTGGGCGCCGTCGGTCAGCGTGACCTCGCGCTCCGCGGGTAAGTACCCCGCGCGGCGGACCTGGACGCGGTGCGTGCCGGGGGGCACCGTCACCGTCGCTTCGAGTGGCGTCTTGCCCACGTGCTCGCCGTCGACCAGCACTTCGGCGGCCGGCACGCGAGACTTCAGCGCGATGTGCCCGAGGAGCCCCTGAATGGCCGCGAGCTGCAGGTCGACCGCGGCGTGCTCGTGCCCCGCGACGGTCACCTCGCGGCGCGCCGGCGCGTAACCCGAAGTGACGATGCCGATGATGTGCGGGCCGGCGGCGACGTCGAGCGGGCCTTGAAGGGGGAGCTTGGCCGCCTCGACGTTGTCGATCTCGACAACGCCCTCTTTCACGTTGGTGGTCACCGCGACCTGCCCGATGGTTTCGGTCTGCTCCTGCACGACCCGGCGGGCACGCGTGACCTCGTCGGGGGTGAGGGATTCGGCGTGCGCGAGCGCCGAGTCGAGCGCCGTCACAGCGGCGACTGGCCGGTGCATCGCCGCATGAACGAGGCCGATGTTGTAGAGCAGCACCGACGACGGCACGAGCTTGTACGCCCGCTGGAACTCGGCCAGACCGCCCGACAGGTCGCCGGCGTTGACGAGGCGAAGCGCGCGGTCGTACCGCTCGGCCGCCTCGGCGCGCGTCGGGTCGACGTTGTCGGCGGCGCGCGCGAAAGATGTGGTGAAGACGGCCAGGGAGAGAAGGGCTGCAGAGGCAGCGCGTGCAAGCTTCATCGAAATGGATTGTCCTGTCGCAGGCCCAGACCCTGGGCGGCGGAAGAAGCGGGGGGTGTGGCCGGCGGGGCGGAAGGGGCGCGGCCGGAGACCGCGGGGCGCGCGACGGGAGACCGTACAGCGGACGGCGTCGGCGCGGCGGGCGGCTCGGGTGAAGGGGCGTGGCTCGGCTCGGGGGGCGCGAGCGTCGCCGTGGGCGGAGGGGGAGAGCTCGCGGGCAGCGCCGTGACGTGCGTCTCCGGCGTCGCGACGTTGACGTGCGGCTGGGGGCGGACGACGAGGAACGCCCCGATGCCCCCCGCGAGCGTCGCCGCCACGGCCACGACGGCCCACGGCCAGCGCGCCTTGCGCGGGATGGCCCCGCTCGACGACCAGTTCTGCGACGAAGTCCCGACGGCACCCGGCGAGGGAGCCGGCGCGGCCGTCGTGGCGGCGAAGCTCGCTTGCATCACCGCCGTCTGGGGCGACATCGGCGCCGGCCCCGGGAGGCTGAGGGCCGTGGCCGTGAAGGCCATCGGCTGGATCTTGCGGATCGACCCGAGCGCATCGGCCAGGGCCTGCGCGGTCGGGAACCGGCCGGCCCGCTCCTTGGACAGCGCGCGGTTCACGACCGCGACGATGTCCGGCGGCAAGCCCGGGAGCAACGCTTCCAGCGGCGTCAGATCGCCCGTCAGCAGGCGCAGCGTCAGCGCGTGCAGGGTGGGCGCCTCGAACGGCAGCGCGCCGCTCAAGCATTGGTACAGAACGACGCCGAGCGCGAAGACGTCCGTACGCGCGTCGATGTCGGGATCGCCCACGATCTGCTCGGGCGACATATACGACGGGCTCCCGACGATGGTGCCCGTCCGCGTGGCCCCCATCGGGCCCGTCGCCGTCGTCGTCTGAAACTTGGAGACCCCGAAGTCGAGGATCTTGACGAACGGCCGCCCCTCGCGGCTCGTCACGAACAAGTTCTCGGGCTTCAGGTCGCGGTGGATGATCCCCGCCTTGTGCGCGGCCTCGATGCCCTCGGCGGCCTGCGCGACGAGCTCCGCGGCGTACGGCGGCTCGAGCCGGTGCTGGCGCTCGAGCACGGCCCCCAGCGTCTCACCGTCGAGGAGCTCCATGACGACGTACGGCTCCCCGGTGGGCAGCGTCCCGGCGTCGAACGTCTCGACGAGGTGCGGACTGCCGGCGCGCCCCGCCGCCGACGCCTCCGCCAGAAAGCGCCGGACGATGTCCGGCACCTGCACGACGTCGGGGTGCAAGAGCTTCAGCGCCCGCCTGTGGTGCGTGAGCTCGTGCTCGATCGCGTACACCGCGCCCATCGCCCCCGCGCCGAGCAGCTTCTCGATGCGGAACTTGCCCGCGAGCAGCGTGCCGGGCGGGAGCGACGGCGTCGGCGTCTCGGTCAAGGGGGGCCTAGGGGCATGTGATCGGCGTGGTCACCGGGTCGCCGTCGAAGTTCAGGTTGCCGTTCAGGTCGATGAAGGTCGGGTCGCTCGTGCCGTTCGGGCAGAGCATGAACGTCTGCGACACGGCCATGCTGTTCTGACCATACTTCGTGGGCAGGTAGCTCTCGGTGCTGGAGTACTCGCCCCAGCACCAGATGGAGCCGTCGGCCTTCCGCGCGCATGGGCTGCCGTAGTAGCTGTTGGAGACTTGAACGCTGACCGCGCCGCCGAAGGGGGCGCCGGCATCCCCGTCGCCTGCGAGGAGCACCTGGAATGGCGCCGGCACGCTGGACGATGTTCCACCGGTGCCGACGGCGCCGTACTCGTTGTAGCCCCAGCAATAGACGCTGCCGTCCGTCGTCGTCGCGCACGTGAGGTACTCCCCGACGCTGACGTTGACCGCGGTGCTGAAGAGGTTCGCTACCTTCGTGGGGTAATAGTAGTACTGGGTGGTAGTGTTGTTCTGCCCGATCTGGCCGTAGTAGTTGTAGCCCCAGCAATAGACCTGGTAGCCACTGCTCCCGAGCGTCCCCGTGGTCGTCGCGCAGACGTGATCTTCGGCCACGGCCAGGCTGATAGCGCCCGAAAAGGGAGTCGAGCCGTCGCTCTCCGTGACTTGGACGGCGATATCGGAGTTGTAGCCGCCGGGTCCGTCGCCGAGGGCTCCGTAGTAGCCATAACCCCAGCACCAGACGTCGGTGTTGGTATCGATGGCGCAGGCGACATAGCCTTCCGTGTTGTCGACGTAGACGCTTTTGATGTTTGTAAGGGCGACGCTGCCGACGGCGTTGGTGAGCACCTCGACCGGCACGAGGCTGGACGCGAGCGTCGACGAGGCGACGCCGTGGCCGAGCTGCCCTTCACTGTTGGAGCCCCAGCAGTACACGTTGCCCCCCGAGACGTAGCAGCCTAGGCCGCTGGCGCTGCCGCCGCTCGTGTTGCTGGTCGCGGTCGTGTCGTAATACGCCGAGAAGCTCGTCGCGACGACGTTGACGCTGTTGCTGTCCTGCACCGGCGTCGGGGTGTCGTCGTAGTAGTCGGTGTACTGCCAGAGCGTCCCGTCGCTCCGTTGAACGATCGTGCCGCTGCAGGCGACCTGGCACGTGCAATCGACACCCGCGCACTGCAAGGCGCCCGTGCACTGGGCACCCGCACCTGACGGGCAGCACGCCGCTCCGGCGGCGCCGCAAGCGCATACGCCGCCGCTGCAAGTGACACCGTTGTTGCAGCTTGAGCCGCTGCAGCACGATTCGCCGGGGCCACCGCAAGAGCAGGTTCCGTTCACGCACGTCAGATTGCTGCCGCAGGTTGCGCCGCTGCAGCACGGATCGCCCGACGCGCCGCAGGCGACGCACGCACCACCGTCGACGCTCACTGTCTCCCCGGTGCAGCCACCGGCGCCCGAGCCGGAGCTCGAACCTCCACTGCCGGACCCACCCGAGGAGGCGCCGCCCGATCCGCTCCCGCCGGAGCTCCCCGACGACCCGCTCGTCGTGGCGTCGGGAGACGACGATGTACTGCCGTCGGGCTCGGTCACGGTGCCCGTGGCGCCCGACGGCGCCTTGTCGGTGATCACGTAGATGGTGCCCCCGTCGCCCCCGTCGACCACCTCCGCGGTCACGTCCGACATCGACGCGCAATAGTGGACGCCTTGTAGGTCCTCGGCACAGACGTCGCCCGTGATTCCCAGGACGTTGCAGTCCCCGTCCGAGGTGCAGAGGTTCCGACATCGGTAGTCCGTCGCGCATGCGAGCGGCGCCGGGCAGTTCGCCTGCGTGTTGCACGCTAGGGTGCTCGACTGGCACGAGGCGACGTTGCCAGAGTCCCCGGGGCCGGGGCCGATGACGCAGGTGCCTCCGGGGCAATCGGCGTCCGTCTGGCACTGAGCGCGGCATTTGCCGAAGGCGCAGACCAGGGTCGCGGCGCAGTCGCTGTTGAGCGCGCAGGTCTCGCTTTGCTGGTTCGCGGGGCCGGCGCTCGAACTGTTGCACGCGGGCGCGGCCAGGGCGACGACCCCGGCCAGCGCACAGCAAAACGAAATGGCGCGCCGCCCGTGGCCCGCAACCGCAAATAGGCTCTTGAATGTGATCACGACGTCTCTCCCTCTGGCTCTTAAGTCGATCCCTGGAAAGTCAGGCGGCCGCGCGGCCGATCGCCGGCGGCGCCTGGGTACTCACGGACACGAGACCTGTGTCGTCTGGGAGCCGTCGTAGTTCATGGCCCCCGTGTCATCGATGAAGCTCGGGTAATACGAGCCGTTCGTGCACAGCTGGAACACGTTGGTCACGGGGTAACCGCCCTGGGCGTACTTCGTCGGGATGTAGCCGTTCGAGCTCGCGTTTTCACCCCAGCACCACATGCCACCGCCCGATGCCTTGACGGCGCACACCGAGCCGTAGCTCGACGCGCCGACTTGCATCGCCGCGACCCCGCCGAACGGCGATCCACCGTCGCCGTCCGCCACCGTCTGCACCTGGACAGGCGCGGGATACGTGCCGGAGCTCGTCCCGTTGCCAACGATGCCGTAGACGTTGTTACCCCAGCACCATACCGTCTGGTCGGTCGTCAACGCGCAGGTGTACTGGTAGCCCACGCTGACGCTGAGGACGCTCGAGAACAGGTTCGCGACCTTCGTCGGGTAGTAATAGTAGTTGGGCGACGTGGAGCCCTGGCCAATCTGCCCGCTGGCGTTGTAGCCCCAGCAGTAGACGCTGCCGCCGCTCGCGCTGCCGCCCACGACCGCGCAGGCGTGGTCGTAGGAGACGGAGATCTGCGTGGCCCCGGTGAACTGGGCTCCGCCGGCGGAAGTGAGGACTGGCGTCGCGTAGTTCTCGTTGGCCGCGGCGCCGCTGCCAAGGACGCCGTTGCCGTAGTAGCCCCAACACCACACGGCGCCGCTCGCGCCGATCGCGCATGCGGTGCTGTCCTCGTAGGGATCGACCGCGACCTGGGTGATGCCGGTCAGCGGCGTGGACATCGCCGTCTCGACCTGCACCATGGTGGTGTACTGCGTGGTCGTCGTGAGACCCGCGCCAAGGTTTCCGTAGTTGTCGTAGCCGACGCACCAGAGCCCGGCAGATGCCGTGTCGTCGACCGCGCACGCGAAGCCGTTGCTCTGGCCCGTGGCGGCGAAAGCCCCGGGAGCGGCCACGAACGCCGAGCTGTCCGCGTTCGTCAGCGCCGTCGCGCCGTCCCAGAAAAGCTCGCCGTCGGTGCGCTGAACCATGCTGCCGCTGCAGCTGGTAAGGCAAGTGCAATCAATCCCCGCGCACGAGTTCGAGCCCGTGCACGCCGTGCCCGTCGGGCAGCACGCGACACCGGGCGTGCCGCAGCTGCAAGTCCCCGAGACGCAGGTACCGCCGCTCGGACACGAGGTGCCGCTGCAGCACGCCTCTTCCGGCGCGCCACACGTGCAGACGCTGCTGGAGTTGCACGTCAGGTTCGAGCCGCAGCTGCCGGCGCAGCAGGGCTGCCCGGCCGACAATCCGCAGGTGACGCAGCTCCCGCTGACGCACTCTTTGCCCGGGCTGCACGTGCCGCACGATGCGCTGCCGCCGCTGGAGCTGGAGCTTCCGCCGCCCGAGGAGGAGCTGCCCCCACCGCTGCTGGAGGATCCGCTGCTGGAGGTGGTGCCGCTGCTGGAGGATCCGCTGCTGGAGGTGGTGCCGCTGCTGGAGGATCCGCTGCTGGAGGTGGTGCCGCTGCTGGACGATCCACTGCTGGAGGTGGTGCCGCTGCTGGAGCTTCCGCCGCTTGAACCGGAGCTTCCGCTGCTGGAGAGCGCCCCGCTCGACGAACTGGAGGCACCCGACGACCCGCTTCCGCCGCCCGTGGAACTGGCCCCGCTGCCCGAGCCCCCGCTGCTGGAGGCTCCGCTGCTGCCCGAGCTGTTGCTGCTGGCGCCGGAGGAGCCGCTGCTCGATGACTCGAGGCTCCCATCGACTCCGCCGTCGGCCCCGCCGCCGATGCTGCCGGTGGTGCTCCCGCCGCCACAGGCCGGGGCGCCCACCGCCGCGAACACGGCGATGGCCGCGCCAAAAGTCAGAGAGCGTCGAACGCGGGTGTAAGAGCTGGGTTGCCGGGCGGATGTCACGATGGGTCCCTCCAATAAGGCAGTCCCCACGCTTTGCGGAGACGGTTACGTTCGACGGGACAAAACGCGCGCAGACGCCCGCCAAGTCTCGTCAGGGTACGTTATCTACCCCAATAGGCACTCGAATTCTACAGCGCCCTTACTGACGGAGCGCCGGCCGAAAAGCTTCAATCCGGGGACCCACGAATGGGGCAAGGTGAGACGAAACCGGCCGCGAGACGGCCCTTCAAGGCGCCGCCGCGGCGGGGAAAAGCGGCTCGTACCGTCGCTCTTTCGTTGATTGTGGCGGCGCTCCTCGCACTCGCGATAGCCATCGCGACTCCGTCATCACCCCGGCGTGAGCGACGGCCATCCCGCGAAACCTCCCTACAAGATTCAGGAACGACAGAGGCGAACGTGCCTTAGCTGGCAGCGGTTCTCGACGGGTAGGCGCGCTATCGCGATGCGCGACCCGTCGCGTACCCTGTCGCCCAATCACGTCGATGCCCGCGCCCGTCACCCTCTGCGGCTCTCTCTCCCAAGTCGCGAGCCCCCTCGGGCGCGCGATGCACGAGGCGGGGTACCGTGCACTGGGGCTCGCGTTCACCTACGTGCCCTTCGAGGTGCGGGATCTTGCGGCCGCCGTGGGCGGAATGCGGGCGCTCGGCATCCGCGGGCTGGGCATCTCACAGCCCTTCAAAGAGCAGATCATCCCCCTGCTCGACGCCCTCGACCCCGTCGCCGAGCGGATCGGCGCCGTCAACACCGTCGTCAACGACGCCGGCCGCCTCGTCGGCCACAACACCGACTGGGTGGGCGCGACGCGAGCCCTCGAGGAAGTCCGCCCACTTTCGGGCGCCCGCGTGCTGCTCCTCGGTGCGGGGGGCGCAGCGCGCGCCATCGCATTCGGCCTGCGCGAGCGTGGCGCGCTGACCACCCTCGCCAACCGCGATCCCGTTCGCGCCGAGCGCCTCGCCTCGGCCACGGGCGCCAAGGCCATCCCGTTCGACGCCGCCACGTCCACAGCCGGGAATTACGACGTCATTATCAACGCCACGAGCATCGGCCAGGCCCCCGCCGGCGGCGTCCCGCTCCCCGACACCGCCATCCGCCCCGGGCAGGTCGTCATGGATATCGTGTACAAGCCGCTACGTACGCCTTTCGTAGTCGCGGCGGCCGCGCGCGGGGCCGTCGTCGTCCACGGCGGGCGGATGCTGCTCCATCAGGCAGCCGCGCAGTTCGAGCTGTATACGGGCCAGGCCGCGCCGCTCGAAGCGATGGAGGGCGCGCTTCGAGCGACGATTGGGTGGGGCTAGTGCCCCGCCGTCGAGGTATGGGCAACGTTCTTCCGCTTGTCATCCTGAGGCCGAAGGCCGAAGGACCCCACAGAAGCCGCGGTTCGCATGGGGTCCTTCGGTCGCTTCGCTCCCTCAGGATGACAGCAACGCTCGGACCGCGCCCGCGCTGTGCGCCTGCCCCTGCGCCCGCGCCCGCGCCCGCGCCCGCGTTCGCGCCTGCGCCCGCGCCCGCGCCCGCGCCCGCGCCTGCGCCCGCGTGTGCGCCCGCGCCCGCATATCGACGCCCACCCGTCTTGCCGGGTACTCTCCCCCTCGCCCAACACCAATGCGCCCGGCCGACCTCCTCGCCCAGATCCCCCTCTTCCAGGGCCTCGCCGACGAAGACCGCGAAGCCCTCGCAGCACGCCTTGCCGAGAAGACCTTCAAGGCCGGCGACATCGTCTTCTCTCAGGGCGACGTCGGGCCTTCGATGTACATCGTTCGCGCCGGGTCGGTGCAGATCTACCTGCCGAGCGTCGACAAGAACGCCGCGCCCGTCGTGCTCAAGGACCTGCGCACGGGCGAGTACTTCGGCGAGCTGTCGCTCTTCGACGACAAGCCGCGCAGCGCCAGCGTCCGGGTCCTCGTCGACACGGTGCTCCTCGAGCTCACGCGCGAAGAGCTCGGCGAGCATCTCGGGCGATCGCCGCGCGCGGCGATGACGATCCTGCACGAGATGGCCGAGCGGCTGCGCGAGACGAACGCGATGCTGACGGTGCGCGCGGCCAAGGACGCGACCAAGGAGTTCGAGGAGAACCTGAGCTGGAGCCAGCGCCTCGCCGATCGCGTGGCGGAGCTCAACGGAAGCTGGAAGTTCATCCTGCTCTTGCTCGGGATGACGGGCGTGTGGGCGATCGTCAATATCCCGTCGATCGCGGCGCATACGGGCCTCTACACCCAAGGGGACGACGGTCACGTCACGGGGTTCGATCCGTACCCGTACATCCTCTACAACCTCGTCCTCGCGATCCTCGTCTCGCTCCAGGGACCGCTCATCGTGATGAGTCAGAACCGGCAGACGCTGAAGGACCGGGCGACCGCCGACGTCGACTTCCGCGTGAACCTGAAGAACGAGCTCGGCATCGAGAAGATGCTGGCGGAGCTCGGCGCCATGCGCGCCGAGATGAACAAGCGCATCGAGGTCCTCGAGCGCGGCAACCGCAACGACCGGCTGAGAGCCGAGGTGGCCCCCAAGTCGGCCGCCGGCAGCTCGGGTTCTCTCGCGGGCTTCGGCGAAGGGAAGTAACTGCCGGAAGATGCGCCGGCTTGGGAGCCCGGTTATGAAGTGGGCTCCGATGCTCGACATCCAGTACATCCGGCAGAACGCGGAGCAAGTCCGGGCCGCGATCAAGAACAAGGGCTTTGATCTCGACCTCGAGGAGGTCCTCGCGGCCGATCGGGAGCGGCGCGAGACGACGACCGTCCTCGAGCAAAAGCGCGCCCGCAAGAACGAGCTCTCGGCCGCCATCCCCAAGGCCGGCAAGGACGAGCGGCCCAAGCTCGTCGAAGAAGCCAAGCAAGTCCGCACCGACATCGAGCAGCTCGAGCCGCGCGCCGCCGAGGTCCAGCGGCGCTTCCAGGATCTCATGCTGCGCGTACCGAGCGTCCCTCGCCCCGAGGTGCCCGTCGGCAAGGGGGAGGAGGACAACGTCGAAGTGCGGCGCGTCGGGTTGCCGCGCACGTTCGACTTTACGCCCAAGGACCACGTCGAGCTGATGGCGTCGCTCGGAATGGTCGAGTGGGACGGTCCGCGGCGCTTCGCCGGCGGCCGCTCGTACGCGCTCGTCGGCGACGGCGCGCTGCTCGAGATGGCCGTCTTGCGCCTCGCCGTCGACACGCTCATCGAGCGGGGGATGAAGCTCGTCGCGCCGCCCGTCATGGTGAAGGAGCGCGCGATGACGGGCACCGGGTTCTTCCCGCTCGGCCGCGAAGAGGCCTACGCCATCACGGCCGACGAGATGTTCCTCATCGGCACGAGCGAAGTGCCCCTCGTCAGCATGCACGCCGACGACACGATCGACGCCGCCGCGCTGCCCCTGCGCTACGCCGGCATCTCGCCGTGCTTCCGCCGCGAGGCGGGCGCCCACGGCAAGGACACGCGCGGCCTTTACCGCGTGCACCAGTTCACCAAGGTGGAGCAGGTCGTCTTCTGCGTGCCCGACGAAGGCGTCGCCGAGAAGATCCACTACGAGCTGCTCGGCAACGCCGAGGCGATCCTCGCCAAGCTCGAGATCCCCTACCGCGTCGCGCTCGCTTGCACGGGCGAAATCGGCCTCGGCCAGACGCGAAAGCACGAGGTCGAGTCCTGGATGCCAGGGCGGAGCGCCTACAGCGAGACGCATTCGTGCTCGACGCTCGGCGATTTCCAGTCTCGCCGCTCGAATATCCGGGTGCGCCTGCCCGATGGCTCGCTCGGATACCCCTACACGCTCAACAACACCGCGGTCGCCAGCCCCCGCATCCTGATCCCCCTTCTCGAGAACCACCAGAGCGCCGACGGCTCGGTTGCGCTCCCCAAGGCGCTCCGCCCGTACATGCTCGGTCGAGACACCCTGGCTAACCCCGCGAAATGAGGCGGACGGGTCGGCCGGCCTGTCTCCGGCGCGAGACATCGCCGAAACAATGGACTTGACGCGGCGCACAAGTCCCTTCACGCTTCACGCCGCCAGATGGAATCGCTCTCCGCGTTGACTGCTCCGTCCCTTGTCCGGCTCGCCGGGCGTGGGCACGTGGTGGCGTCGATCGTAGGCGGGCTCCTTCTCCCCCTCGGGCTTATTCGGCTCGGGTGCGGGCCGCCGAGCTGAGGGAAGGCCTTCCTCACTTCGGCCCTCGCACCCGAAAAGGGAGCGGGGGTTTTTTTTCATCCGTTTTAGCCGACCTCAAGAAACAGCAATCCGAGCGATGCGAAGCGACACACTGAAGAAGGGAACCTCGCGCGCCCCCGCGCGGGCCATGCTCAAGGGGGCCGGCTACTCCGATGCCGACCTCGAGAAGCCCCTCGTCGGCATCGCCAACACCTGGAGCGAGGTCACGCCCTGCAACGTGCACCTGCGCGCCCTCGCCGAGAAGGTGAAGGCGGGCGTCCGCGAGGCGGGCGGCACCCCCATCGAGTTCAACACCATCGTCATCTCCGATGGCATCACGATGGGCACCGAGGGGATGCGCGCGTCGCTCGTGTCGCGCGAGGTCATCGCGGACTCGATCGAGCTCTTCACGATGGGCCACATGCTCGACGGCGTGGTCGCGCTCTCCGGTTGCGACAAGACCATCCCGGGCACTGTGATGGCGCTGGCGCGGCTCGACGTGCCGGCGCTCATGCTCTACGGCGGGCCCATCGCGCCGGGCCGCTTCGACGGCCGCGACGTCACCATCCAAGACGTCTTCGAGGCCGTCGGGGCCCACGGCGCTGGCAAGATGAGCGAGCGGGAGCTCCGCGTCCTCGAGGACCACGCCTGTCCCGGCGCGGGCGCGTGCGGCGGCCAGTACACGGCCAACACCATGGCGACGGCGATGGCCTTCCTCGGCATCTCGCCGATGGGGGCCAACGAGGTCCCCGCCACCGACCCCGCCAAGGACGACGTCGCGCGGGCGTGCGGCCGCATGGTGATGCGCCTCGTTCGCGAGGACATCCGGCCCCGCAGCCTCATCACGCGCACCTCGCTCGAGAACGCGATCACGGTGGCCGCCGCCACGGCCGGCTCCACCAACGCCGTCTTGCACCTGCTCGCGATCGCGTACGAGGCGGGCGTGAAGCTCGCCATCGACGACTTCGATCCCATCTCCGCGCGCACGCCCGTCATCGCCGACCTGAAGCCAGGGGGCCGCTTCACCGCGGTCGACATGACCCGCGCGGGCGGCGAGCGGCTGCTCGGCGCACGTCTGAAGGATCTCGGCCTGCTGCACGACGTGCCGACGTGTACCGGGCGCTCGCTCTTCCAGGAGGTGGCCGACGTCCGCGAGACGGCGGGGCAGCAGGTGGTCCGCCCCGCCGGGTCGCCGATCAAGCCGCGGGGCGGCTTCGCCATCCTGCGCGGCTCGCTCGCCCCCGAGGCCTGCGTCCTCAAGCTGGCGGGCCACGACCGCGACCGCCACGTCGGCCCGGCCCGCGTGTTCGACGGCGAAGAGGCCGCCTTCGCGGCGGTGCAAGCAGGCACGATCCGCCCGCAGGACGTCCTGGTCATCCGCTACGAGGGCCCTCGCGGAGGCCCCGGGATGCGGGAGATGCTGGGCGTCACGGCAGCCCTGGTCGGCCGCGGGCTGGGCGACTCCGTTGCCCTCGTGACGGACGGACGCTTCAGTGGCGCCACCTACGGGATGATGGCCGGGCACGTGGCGCCCGAGGCCGAGCGCGGGGGGCCGATCGCGTTCGTGCGCGAGGGCGACACGATCACGATCGACGTCGCCGCCCGCCGAATCGACGTCGACGCCGACGTGGCCTCTCGCGCGCGCACGGCGTCGCCGAAGGCCATGCCTGCCGTGGGGGGGGCGCTCGCCAAGTACGCGGCGCTCGTGTCGTCCGCATCCGAGGGGGCCATCACGCGACCCCCTGCACCAACACCCACGTCCCCCGGAGGCTCTTAACATCATGGCTGAAGGCGACACCGAATCCGCAAAACCAAAGCGCGGCGCCGCACGCGTCGCGATAATCGGCTACGGGCGCGAAGCCCGAGAGCAGGCGCTGCGGCTCCAGGCCGCCGGTTGGGACGTCGACGTCGTCGTCAGGGCAGGCGGCATGTCGTGGGTAAGCGCCGTGGGCGACGGCTTCCGGCCTGGCTCTTCCTCGGCGGCGGTCGCGCGCGCGGACGTCATCGCCGTCCACGTGCCCGAGGCCGAGCAGCCCGCGGCCTGGGCTTACGGGATCGCCCCCTTCCTCGTTCCGGGCGCGCTCGTCGTCTTCGTCCACGGCAGCGCCCTTTACTCGGGCGCGGTCGACCCGGCCCCGGGCGTCGACGTGGTGCTCGTGGCCGGTGGCGCCCGCGGGCCCCGCGTGGCGGTGCATCGCGACTCGAGCGGGCATGCGCACGAGCGAGCCCTCGCCTTCGCGCGGGCGGGCCATGGACAGGAGCAGGTCGGCACGACCACCCTCGACGCCGAAGTCGGGGCGGACCTCTTCGAACTTGGCGCAAAAATGGGGGGTCTTGCCGGCCTTCTGGCAGAGTGGGACCGGGTCTTGGCCAGCCCCAGCCACGAGCCGGACGAGGCGGCGCTGACGTACTACGAAAGGCTTCGCGCGACCGTGCTCGCCGACGGTCGCAAACGAGGAGCAGCATGAGTCAGGACGGCAAGCGCACGGGTGCGGAGATTCTCTGGGACGTGCTCCACCGCGAAGGGGTGGACATCGTCTTCGGCTACCCCGGCGGGGCGATCATGCCGGCCTACGACGCGATGCTGGCGTCCAAGGTCAAGCACGTCCTCGTTCGCCACGAGCAGGGAGCCGCGCACATGGCCGACGGGTACGCCCGCGCCAGCGGCAGGGTCGGCGTGTGCGTCGCCACGTCGGGCCCCGGCGCCACCAACCTCGTGACGGGCATCGCCACCGCGATGCTCGACTCGATCCCCATGGTCTGCGTCACCGGGCAGGTCGCTTCCCAGTTCATCGGCAGCGACGCCTTCCAGGAGACGGACATCACCGGCGTCACCCTCCCCATCACCAAGCACAACTACCTGGTCACGCGCGTCGAGGACATCGCGCCCATGCTGCGCCAGGCGTTCTACGTCGCTCGGTCGGGCCGCCCGGGGCCCGTGCTCGTCGACATCACCAAGGACGCGCAGCAGGCGTCCGCGCCGTTCGTCTGGGACGACAGCCCCGTGCGCCTGCCGGGATACCGGCCCGAGCACGGCATCCGGCCCGAGGACGTCAAGACGGCCGCCGAGATGATCGACGCCGCCGAGCGCCCGATCCTGTTCTGCGGCCACGGCATCATCGCGTCGGGCGCAAGCCAGCTGCTGCGGGAGTTCGTCGAGAAGACGGGCATCCCCGTGGCATCGACGCTGCTCGGCCTCGGCGGCTTCCCCGCGACCCACCCCCTCAACCTGGGGATGATGGGGATGCACGGCGAGGCGTGGGTCAATCAGGCGATCCAGGAGGCCGATCTCATCATCGCGCTCGGGATGCGCTTCGACGACCGCGTGACGGGCAAGCTCGCGACGTACGCGAAGCACGCCAAGAAGATCCACTGCGAGCTCGACCCGGCCGAGATCAACAAGAACGTCCGGGTCGACCTGCCCATCGTGGGCGACGTCGCCGAGACGCTCGGCGCCCTCTTGCCGGCCGTCGCCCGGCGCGACCGCAGGCTCTGGGTGCAGGCGATCACGGGCATGAAGGGCGACAGCGCCGTGCGCGACATCCAGACGATGCCGCACTCGGGGCGCCTCTTCGCCGCCCACGTGATGCACGACCTCTGGCGGATCACCGAGGGCAAGGCCCTCGTCGTGACCGACGTCGGGCAGCACCAGATGTGGGAAGCGCAGTACTACAAGCACGATTTCCCGCGAAAGCTCATCACGTCCGGCGGGTTGGGCACGATGGGCTTCGCGCTGCCCGCGGCCATTGGCGCCAAGTTCGCCTGTCCGCAGGAAGAGGTGTGGGTCATCGTCGGCGACGGCGGCTTCCAGATGACCGCGGCCGAGCTGTCGACCTGCGCGCAGGAGGGCCTCAAGGTCAACGTGGCCGTCATCAACAACGGCTACCTCGGCATGGTCCGCCAGTGGCAGCAGTTCTTCTACGGCGGGCGGTACGCGGCGACGCCGCTGCGCAGCCCGGACTTCGTCAAGCTCGCCGAGGCGCACGGCCTGCTGGGCCTGCGCGTCACCGAACGCGAGCAGATCGCCGACGCCGTCGCCAAGGCCCGCGCCTACAAGGAGACGGTCGTCATCGACTTCCGCGTCGAGCAAGAAGACAGCGTCTACCCCATGGTCGCGGCCGGGGCCGACCTTCACGACATGATCCGCCGCCCGAGCCCCATCGTGGAGACGGCCGCCGACGAGTGAGCGGCGACGGCCCTTTCGAGCCATCCACCCCGTTTCGATACAGAATACGCACTGCAGACCCTAGAAGGACCGTCATGAGCAAGGCCACGCTTCGCACCTTCATCGCATACGTCGAGGATCTCCCCGGCGTCCTCAACCGGGTGACGTCGCTCTTCCGGCGGCGCAACTACAACATCGTCTCGCTCACCGTCGGTCGCACCGAGCGGCCGGGCGTGTCGCGCATGACGGTGGTGCTCGAGGCGGACGAGGACAACGCGCGGCGCATCGAGGCCAACCTCTACAAGCTGGTGAATGTCCTCTTCGTCGAGGACACGACGACGACGGCCACGATGGTGCGCGAGCTCGCCCTCGTGAAGGTGCGGGCCGATCCGTCGAACCGGGGCGAAGTGATGCGGCTCTGCGACGTGTTCCGCGCGCGGGTGGTCGACGTGGGGCCCGAGGCGCTGGTCGCCGAGATCACGGGCGCGGGCGACAAGATCGACGGCCTGGTGGATGTGCTCCGCCCCTTCGGCATCCTCGAGATGGTGCGCACCGGCGCCGTGGCGATGGTTCGAAGCTCCGAGGTCACGGAGTCGGGAATCCCGCGCAGCAGCACCCCCCCCTCGGCGACGACCCCGCCCACTTCACCCACCACCCCTCCCGGCGTCATCAAGGCGGCGTGAGGGGCCCCGGGCCGCACGCGGCCCACACCAAGACACGAGCATCCACCGGACACGGACAGAAGGACACGAGAAGCCATGGCAGCGAAGATCTTCTACGAAAAAGACTGTGACCTCTCGCTCATCCGCGCGAAGAAGGTCGCCATCATCGGGTACGGCTCGCAGGGTCACGCGCACGCGTTGAACCTCAAAGACAGCGGCGTCGATGTGGCCGTCGGCCTGCCGCCGGCAAGCAAGAGCGTGGCGAAGGCCAAGGCCGCGGGCATCCGCGTGCTGCCGGTCGCCGAGGCGGCGGCGTGGGCCGACGTGGTGATGCTCCTCGTGCCCGACACGACGCAGGCCAAGCTGTACGCGGCCGAGATCGCGCCGCACCTCGTCGCCGGCAACACGCTGATGTTCGCGCACGGCTTCAACATCCGGTTCGGGACGATTACGCCCGCCAAGAACATCGACGTCACGATGATCGCGCCAAAGGGCCCCGGCCATCGCGTCCGCGAGACGTTCCAGGACGGCGGCGGCGTCCCCGCGCTCATCGCCGTGCACCAGGACGCGACGGGCAAGGCCCACGCCCAGGCGCTCTCCTACGCGGCGGGCATCGGCGCCGCGCGCGCGGGCGTCCTCGAGACCACGTTCGCCGAGGAGACCGAGACCGACCTCTTTGGCGAGCAGGCCGTGCTCTGCGGCGGCGCTTCGGAGCTCGTCAAGGCTGGCTTCGAGACGCTGGTCAAGGCCGGCTACCAGCCCGAGGTCGCGTACTTCGAGTGCCTCCACGAGCTCAAGCTCATCGTCGACCTCATGTACCGCGGCGGCCTGCGCTACATGCGCTACTCGATCAGCGACACGGCCGAGTACGGCGACTACGTCTCGGGCCCACGCGTCATCGACTCCAAGGTCAAAGAGACGATGGGCACGATCCTCAAGGAGATCCAGTCGGGCACGTTCGCCAAGAAGTGGATCGAGGAGAACGAGAAGGGTCGGCCCTGGTTTCAGGCGCAGCGCGGCAAGGAGCGCGACCTCCCCTTGGAGCAGGTCGGCGAAAAGCTGCGCGACATGATGCCCTTCCTCGATCCGGTCAAGGCCCCCAAAGAAGGCCCATGAGGCCGTAGGAGCAACCCGATGGCCAGCCACACGGACGACTACGTACGCATCTTCGACACCACGTTGCGCGACGGGGAGCAGTCGCCCGGCGCGACGATGACCTCGGCGGAGAAGCTCGAGGTCGCGCGATCGCTTGCGCGGCTCGGGGTCGACGTGATCGAGGCGGGGTTCCCCGCCGCCTCGCCGGACGACCTCGCCGCGGTGCGCGCCATCGCGGAGGCCATCGGGATGCGGTCGGTCGAAGGGCGGCCATCGAGCGATCCTCCGATCATCTGCGGCCTGGCGCGGGCCAGCCGCGGCGACATCGACAAGGCCTGGGAGGCCGTGCGCACGGCGGCGCGCCCGCGGATCCACACCTTCTTGGCCACGTCCGAGCTGCACATGAAGCACAAGCTCCGGATGTCGCCCGCGGACGTGCTGACGCGCGTCAGCGACATGGTCGGGTACGCGAAGAGCCTCTGCGCGGACGTCGAGTTCAGCCCCGAAGACGCGGGCCGCAGCGCGCAGGACTTCCTTTACGAGGTGCTCGTTCGCGCCATCCGCGCCGGGGCGACCACGCTGAACATCCCCGACACCGTCGGCTACACGACGCCCGACGAGTTCGGCGCGCTCATCCGCGGCATCAAGCAGAACGTCCCGGGGGCCGACGGCGTCATCCTCTCGGTGCACTGCCACGACGACCTGGGCCTCGCGACGGCCAACTCGCTCGCCGGGATCCTCGCCGGCGCCCGCCAGGCCGAGGTGACGATCAACGGCATCGGCGAGCGCGCCGGCAACACGTCGCTCGAGGAGGTCGTCATGGCCATCGCGACGCGCGCGGCCAAGTTCAACCTCCGCACGGGGATCGACGCGACGCAGCTCGTGCGTGTCAGCCGCGTCGTCAGCTCCGTGACGGGCATCGCCGTGCCGCCCAACAAGGCGATCGTCGGCGCGAACGCGTTCGCGCACGAGTCGGGCATACACCAGGACGGGATGCTCAAGCACCAGCAGACGTACGAGATCATGCTGCCGGCGAGCGTCGGGGCCATGCAGACGCGGCTCGTGCTCGGCAAGCACTCGGGCCGGGCTGCGCTCGCCGCGCGCCTGCAGGAGCTCGGGTACGCGTTCGACGACGCGGCGCTCGATCGCATCTTCGCGCGGTTCAAGGCGCTCGCCGACCGCCGCAAGTCGGTGGCGGACGCCGACCTCGAAGCCCTCGTCCACGATGACGCGAAGCCTCAAGACGAGCTGTTCGTGCTCGACGGTCTGCAGGTCGGCTGCGGGACGCAGGGCATGGCCACGGCCACCGTGCGCCTCCGTGGACCGGACGGCGTCGTCCGCGTGCAGGCCTCCGTCGGGACGGGTCCGGTCGACGCGGCGTACAAGGCGATCGACGCGCTTCTCCAGGCGCCGTCGGAGCTGCTCGAGTTCTCGGTCCGCTCGGTCACCGAGGGGATCGACGCGCTCGGCGAGGTGACGGTCCGCGTCCGCGCCCTCTCGGGGCGCGAGGCAGCGAGCGCGCAGCACGAAGTCGCGATGCCGCCGGTGTTCCACGGCAACGCGGCGGACACCGACATCATCGTCGCCAGCGCCAAAGCGTACATCAAGGCCGTCACCCGCATGCTGACGGCCCTCGGCCTCGCCCATGGGTCGGGGGTCCCGTCGCCGCACGCGCTCGAGCGACTGGCCTCTCAACCGCCGCTTCGCGCGGCGCAGGAGGGACGCCCGTGAGCAACCCCGCCCCACGTCACGTACGGATCTACGACGTCACCCTGCGCGACGGCACGCAGCGCGAAGGGCTGAGCCTCTCGGCGGCCGACAAGATCCGTATCGCGATGATGCTCGACGCGCTCGGGGTCGCCTTCATCGAGCTCGGCTGGCCCGGGTCCAATCCCAAGGACGCCGAGGCCTTCGCGATGGCGCGCGACGTCCCCTGGGTGAACGCGTCGCTGGCCGCCTTCGGATCGACGCGCCGGGCCGGCTGCCCCGTCGATGCCGATCCTCAAGTCGAGGCGCTGCTCGCCACCCGGGCGCCGACGTGCACGATCTTCGGCAAATCGTCGCTACTCCACGTGCGCGAGGTCCTGCGGGTCGACCCCGACGAGAACCTTCGCATGATCGAGGACACGGTTCGCTACCTCGCCGCGAGCGGTCGCCGCGTCATCTACGACGCGGAGCACTTCTTCGACGGATACAAGGCGGATCCCGAGTACGCCCTCGAGACGTTGCGAGCCGCCGAGCGCGGGGGCGCCGAGCTCGTCACGGTCTGCGAGACGAACGGCGGTGCGCTGCCCTGGGAGGTCGAGGAGCAGGTGGCGAGCGTGGTCGCGGCCATGCGGCGCGTCCCCGTCGGCATCCACGCGCACGACGACACGGGCTGCGGCGTGGCCAACTCGATCGCGGCGGTGCGCGCGGGCGCCTCGCTCGTTCAAGGCACGATCAACGGCTACGGCGAGCGGTGCGGAAACGCGAACCTCTGCTCGATCATCCCGAACCTCGAGCTCAAGATGGGGATTCGGTGTCTTCGCGCGGGCGCGCTCGAGGAGTTCACCCACGTCGCCTGGCAGGTCGCCGACATCGCGAACCTCGCGCCCGATCCGCACGCCGCGTACGTCGGGCGCAGCGCGTTCGCGCACAAGGGCGGCGTGCACGTCGCGGCGATCCGCCGTCACCCGCGGGCGTACGAGCACATCGATCCGGCGCTCGTCGGCAACCGCACGCGCGTCGTCGTGAGCGAGCTCTCGGGGCGCGGCAACGTGCTCTCCAAGGCCGAGGAGTACGACGTGGAGCTCGAGGCGGGTGCCGAGTCGGCCGTCCTGCGCGGGCTGAAGGAGCGCGAGGCGAGGGGCTTCGCGTTCGAGGCGGCCGAGGCGTCGGTGGCGCTCATGATGCGGCGCGAGTCGCCGTCGTACGTCGCGCCGTTCCAGCTCGTCGAGTACAAGGTGATCGTCGGCCAGCGCGAGGGGCAAGAGGCCTTCTCGGAGGCGACGATCAAGCTGCGCGTGCGGGGCGAGGTGGTGCACACGGCGGCCGAGGGCAATGGGCCCGTCGGCGCGCTCGACGCGGCGCTTCGCAAGGCGCTGGTGGCGGCGTACCCGGGGGTGAACGGGATCCGGCTCGAGGACTACAAGGTCCGGATCCTCGACAGCGTCAACGGCACGGACGCGATCGTGCGGGTGATGATCGACTCGAGCTACGGCGAGGCGCGCTGGTCGACGGTGGGGGCGTCGTCGAACGTGCTCGAGGCCTCGTGGCTCGCGCTGGCGGACGGCATCGAATATGGGCTCGCCGAGGCACGGGCGGGCGCGGTGGAGAAAGGCGCGGCCTGATGAAGACGGCGAACATCGTCCTTTTGCCGGGTGACGGCATCGGGCCGGAGGTGGTGGGCGAGGCGCGAACGGTGCTCGAGCACGTCGCGAAGCGGTTCGGGCACAGCTTTCATTTCACGTCGCATCCCATCGGCGGTATCGCGATCGACACGACGGGCAACCCGCTGCCGCCCGAGACGCTGGCGGCGTGCGAGAAGGCGGACGCGGTGCTGCTCGGCGCGGTCGGCGGGCCGAAGTGGGACGATCCCAAGGCGAAGGTGCGGCCAGAGCAGGGGCTGCTGGCGATCCGCCGCGGGCTGGGTCTCTTCGCGAATCTGCGGCCGGTGCGGGTGCACCCGATGCTGGTGGCGTCGTCGCCGGTGAAGGCCGACCGGCTCGAGGGGGTGGATATCCTTTTCATCCGCGAGCTTACGGGCGGTCTCTACTTCGGCAAGCCCCGGCTGCGCGAGAAGGTCGGCGAGCGGACGCGCGCGGTCGACACGCTGGAGTACACGGATGAAGAGGTACGGCGCGTCGTGAAGCTCGCGTTCCGGCTGGCCCTCGGGCGACGAAAGCTCGTGACGTCGGTCGACAAGGCGAACGTGCTCGAGTCGTCGCGTCTCTGGCGGGAGATTGCGAACGAAGTGGGGGCGTCGGAGCCGTCGGTGAAGCTGGAGCATCAGCTGGTCGACTCGTGCGCGATGCGGCTCATCACGGCGCCGCGCTCGTTCGACGTGATCGTCACGGAGAACATGTTCGGCGACATCCTGACGGATGAAGCGTCGGTGCTCGCCGGGTCGCTTGGCTTGCTCCCGAGCGCATCGCTTGGGGACGGGCCGCGGGGGCTCTACGAGCCGATCCACGGCTCGGCGCCGGACATCGCGGGCAAAGGGATCGCGAACCCGCTCGGGACCATCCTGAGCTCGGCGATGCTGCTGCGGCACTCGCTCGGGCTCGAGGAAGAGGCGCGCGCGGTCGAGAAGGCGGTGGACGCGGCCGTGACGGGCGGGGCACGCACGGGCGACATGGGCGCTGACAAGCCGATCTCGACCCGCGAGATGGGCGCGGCTGTGCTGGCGGGTCTTTAGGCGGCCTGCTTGCCGCCCTAGCCTAGGGGCGGGCTTGTCAGGAGCCGGGGTTGTGGCATGGTGCCGGCCTCGCTTTAAGCGGTGGTGCGGTAGCCAAGTGGTTAGGCAACGGTTTGCAAAACCGTCATACGAGGGTTCGAATCCCTTCCGCACCTCGGAAGCCTAGCGATCAGCGGCTGACTGACCGGGCGCGGGCGCACGCTCGTCGGTCAGGAACCCTCTCGGTCGGGACCCGCCCGCCCGAGAGACTGGGACCCGACGAGCGGCCGCAAAGCCCGCCCGAGAGAGGGACCCGACGAGCGGCCGTTCAGCAAGCCAAGACCGCCCCACCAAGCCGGCCAAGGTCAAGGGGGTCGGCGGCCCCCCCGCGCCCTCATCGCAGGATCTCGACGAGAAGCACCCACGCATTCAGTGCACCCGCGGCGAAGGACACCAGCACCCCGGGGACCAGCCAATAGAGCCCCGACGGATGCCCCGAGACGAGCAGCGCGCCACTGATGACGAACGGAAGGCATGCTGCCTGCGTCCAGAGCACCCGGTTGAGGAGCCACTGCCTCGCCTCCGGATCTCGGCTCGCGCGAACCTGCGTCCTCACCGTCGCCACCCAGACAACGACGCCCGTGGCTCCGACCTCGCATCCGAATACCGCGCGACCCTGTTCGGGAACGAGACCACACGTCGCCACGACGAGGACCCCGACGAGGACGAGGAGGGTCTCCGCCGCGCGACTCGGCAAATGCGGGATGGCGAGGATCCGCGTCAGGTTGATCGAGACGGCGACGAAGAGAAGGCCCGTCAGGGCGGCCGCCGCGCCGACCTCCGCGACGAAAAAATTCTCCCAGCCCGCAGAGAACGAAGGCATCACAAGACGATTGGGATGAAGCCGTGCCGCACGAGGCGAGCGTACCACCGTGCGCGCCGCCGCCTCGTCGAGGAAGCGCCCGCCGGGGAAGCGTGCGCCCGTTCCCCGTGATAGTCCGCGGACGTTCGAGGGACCGCATCATGACTCGCGCCGATTCGCCCGACACCGACCGCGTCAAAGGACGCTTCGAGCCCATCGCCGATGCGCGCCCGGACGACGGCCCCTGGCCGGCTATGGCCTGGCCGCCGACCGTTGAGCGGCTCACCGGTCTCGTCGTCGAGCTCTTGCCCTGCGTCCCGCACCGCGACGCGGCGGCCCTGTTCGATGCCCTCGACGACGACGCCGTCTGGCGGCACATCGTGGGGCGACCGCGCGACGCTGAGGAGTTCGCCTTGACGCTCGCCAAGAGGCAGGCCGAGGGGCGGTTCATCTGGGTGGTGCGGCTGCTGCGGCCCCACGGCATGCTCGCGGCGGGGGCCGTCGTCGGAGCGTCGTCGTACCTGGACGTATCGGTGCCCGACGCGCGCATCGAGATCGGCGCCACGAGCTATGCCCCTACCGTCTGGGCGTCGAAGGTCAATCCCGACACGAAGCGGCTCCTGCTCGAACACGCATTCGAGGTGCTCGGGGCGGGGCGGGTGCAACTCAAGACCGACGCGCGCAACGTGCGCTCGCAGCAAGCCATCGCCCGCCTCGGGGCCCGCTACGAGGGCACCCTGCGTCACCACCAGCGCCGCAGCGACGGCAGCCTGCGCGACACAGTCCTCTTCTCGATCCTACCCACCGAGTGGCCCGCGGTCCGCCAAGGCCTGCTCGCACGCATCGAAGGACGGTGACGGGCCGGCCCGGTGCGCGGCTAGTGCTGGTGCTGCTGCTTCATGCGCCGCTGCAGCTCCTCGCGTGGGACGTCCTCGACGTGCGTTGCGACCCACCACGTGTTGCCGCTCGGGTCGATGAAAGCGCCGCCGCGGTCCCCATAAAACTGGCTCGCAGGTTCGCGCTCGGGGTTCGCCCCGTGCTCGACCGCGCGCCGGTACGTCGCGTCCACGTCGGGCACGTACGCGTAGAGGTTGGCCGGTCGAGCCTTGGTCGCCTCGGGCGGCTCGCCCATCATTACGATGGAGTCGCCGATGCGCACCTCGCAATGGCCGATGCCGCCATCCGGGCGGGTCATGCGCTCGATCACCTTCGCGTCGAACACCTTCTCGAGAAACTCGATGAGCTTCGCGACGCCCGTGACGGCGAGGTACGGCGTGACGGTGTGATAGCCCTCCGGCGGGTTCTTGATCGGCATGCCGGAGTTTACTCCGCGCCGACTGGTTCTGCCTCCGGTGAAGCGGCAATAGCCCCGTCCCCCGCAGCAATCCCGTGCCCCGACGAGGCCGCAAATCCGGTGGGGAGCTCGAGGGGAGCGGAGGTCGCTGCCCTCGACCGAGACTCGTCTGGAGCGGACGCGGTTCCCATCGACCGAGATCCCCGGAGGATGTGCTCGGGTGGTGCGTGCAGATCGCGCACGATGCCGAGCGCCGCGAACAGGCGCAGCACGTAATAGGTCACGTCAATCTCCCACCAGAAGAAGCCCTGGCGTACCGAGCGCTGGTAGTGGTGATGATTGTTGTGCCACCCCTCGCCGAGGGTGATCAGCGCGAGCAGAGCGTTGTTGCGGCTGTCGTCGGTGGTCGCATAGCGGCGCGATCCGAAGGTGTGCGACAGCGAGTTTATCGTGAATGTGCCGTGCCAGAGTAGCGACGTCGAGACGAGGAAGCCCCAGACGAGCGCGAACCACCCGCCCACGAGAAAGAGACCCACGCCGAGCGCCGCGGGCGGCGTCCACCACCAGCGATCGAGCCAGACGAGCTCCGGGTACCGGCTCAGGTCGCGCACGCGGCTCTCGTCGGTCGCCTCGTATTTCGCGGCGAGGATCCAGCCCACGTGGCTCCAGAACAAGCCGTCGCGCGCGACGGAGTGCACGTCGCCCGGTTGATCCGAGAACTTGTGGTGAATGCGGTGGTGCGACGCCCACCAGAGCACGCCCTTCTGCGAGCTCGACATGGCAAGGACCGCGAGGACGAACTGCCCGGCGCGGCTCGTACGAAACGAGCGATGGGAGAAGTACCGGTGGTAGCCGGCCGTCACCCCGAACATGCGGACGGCGTAGAGGGCCAGCGCGAGGGCGAGGCCCTTCCACGACCAGCCAAGGGCGATGACCCCGACCACGGCGGCCAGGTGAACCGCGACGAAAGGAGCGGCCTTGAGCGCCGAGATCCTGTGACCTGAGTCGTCCGAGTCGTAAGCCACCGCCATGCTCGGGAGCGTAGCGCCGCGACGCCGCGCCTTCGGTCAGCTTCCCGTCATCCGCACATGCACTTGCACATGCGCGCGTGTGACGGACATGGAACGAACGCAAGGCGTGATTATTCGCAATCGAGCTCGTCGTAGTAGATGACGTCGTACGCGCCGGCGTCGTCCGTGCGCGTCTCGACCCAGGCGACGTCCCAGCGGGCGCTCGAGGCGCCGATATACGAGGGGCTGGCTGCCGCGTTGGTGAAGCCCTGGCGTTGGGAGAGCAGGGCGCCCGTGCCCGATTGGGAGCCATGGATGGCCCCCGTCGCATCGAACCACAGCATGTTGAGGCCCGGCGCGAGGGTGCCGCCGTCGTCGGCCGGCGCGAGGCCCGGGCCGAGCAGCATGATGTTGTCGCCCGACCAGACGGACCCGCATGGGATCCCGTCGGGCGCCGTGAAGACGTTGGTGAAAGACTCGACCGCGTTCAGCGAGGGCGCCGTCGCGCCATCCGGCGAAGCTTGCGGCGATGGGGTCCAGGTGGCGAGGCCCCCGTAGGGTACGGCGCCCGCGAAGTACTGGATGGCCGTGACGTACCCGCCGACGCTCACCTGCTGCTCGAGCGCGATGTCGGCCGCCGCCGTCGAGGTGTTCGGAGCGATCGACTCGACGGTGCCCGACGTCCCCGACAAGACGGCTCGGGGCAACGGCCGGCTCGGCACGGAGGCGTCGTCGGCCACCGACCACTCGGAGAGCCCGGGCGAAGACGGGTCGTCGGTGTCGAAGACGTACACGCGCCCGTTCGCTTGGAAGAGCCGCGGGTCGTTCAGGGCGTCGACGTTCGGGCTGGTTGCGAGGGTCTCGAGCGTGGCCGGCGACGCGCTCGGTCCTCCGGTCGCCACGCCCACCCCGAGCACGTACTGCGAGGCGTTCGCGTCCGCCGGGGTCGACGCCGGGTACGTGACCGCCACGAAGAGGGAAGGAGGGCTGCCCGCGTCGGCATTCGGCGAGTCGAGCGGGAGGACTCGGATGGCGTCCACTTCGGGCACCTGCGCGGACTCGGCGAACACGGCGTACGGCGGCGGCACGGGGCCGGCCGCGGCCAGGGAGTCGGGCAGGACGTAGGCGGAGAAGGCGCCAAGGGTGCTCCCGCTATCGCCGGCCGGGGCGTACGCGAGGACGGTCGTCGCGGGCTCGACGCCCGCTCCGCCCCGCGCCCAGCCGGCGTACTCGGATCCGGCGACGATCGGCGCGTCGAGCTGCGTGAATGTCGGGGCGGTCGCGCCCGCGTCGGCCGTGTCGATCGTGTACGAAGAGAAGGCTACGCCGCTCTTGGCCTTGCCGACGATGACGCGCGCTTGCGGTCCGGGCCCGGAGACGACGGACAAGGCGCCGCGGACCCTGCGATCTCCGGCGGCGAGCGTGTCGAGGAGCCGCGGTCCGGCGTAGCGCCACGTCGTGCAAGAGAGCGGCGTGGCGGCGTCGATCGGGCCCACCTGCGCGTCCGCGGGCGCCTGTCCGTCGAACGCGAACCCTGCCTCGGCGGTCCCCGCGTCGCCCGTCAGAACGATTGGGCCCGCGTCGCCGGTGGCGCCCGACGAGAAGTCGCCGAGCAGCGACGCGCAACCGGCGATCGCGAGGGCGCCGGCCGTGACCGAGAGGATGGCCGTCCTCGCGAGCACGCCCGTCACTCCGACCCGACTTCAGGGAGCGCGGGGCGCACGCGGACGCTGTCCCACCGCGCAAGCTGGACCATCCCGGCGGGCGCACCGCGCGGCTTGCTCACGTCACGCGCGCGGCAGAAGTGGACGTCGACCTTCGACGACCCGCGCGCCTTGGAGTACCAGGCGGCCGCCGCGGCCGCGCTCGCGATGACGTCGCGCGGCACGTCGCCGCCGCTCGGGTTGCGCACCACCACGTGGCTGCCGGCCGTCCCGCCCGCGACATGCAGCCATACGTCGTGCGGCTCGGCGACGTCGAACGTCAGGTGGTCGTTGTCCTCGTCTCCGCGGCCGACGAGGACGTCGAAGCCGCCCAAGCGGAGGGTCCGATACGGCCTGCCCTTGCTGCCCACGCCCTGATTGTAGTTGAAACGGCGGCCCCCTTGGACGGCGGCTATGCACAATCGAGCACCAGGGCGCCCTGGACTTCGCCTCGGGCGAGGCGATCGAGCGCTTCGCTGGCCTGGGCGAGGGGGAGCACGTCGCGCTCGGGGCGGATGGGAATGCGGGCGGCGAGATCGAGGAACTCCCGGGCGTCGTCGCGCGTGAAGTTGGCGACGCTGCGGACCGACCGCTCCCACCAGAGGTCGCCGTACGGGATCTCCGGCACGCGGTCGAGGTGGATGGCGTTGATGGCGACGGTGCCGCCCCGGTCGAGCGCCCGGAGCGCCGCGACGACCACGGCGCCCACGGGCGCGAAGGTGACGGCCGCGTCGAGCGGCTCCGGTGGGCGGTCGTCGTAGCCGCCAGCCCACTCGGCGCCGAGCGCCCGAGCACGCTCCTGTTCGGCCGTCGCGCGCGTGCACACGAAGACGCGGCAGCCCCAGTGGCGCGCCACTTGGATCGCGAGCGTCGCCGACGCCCCGAAGCCGTAGAGGCCCAGGCGACCCCCCGGCCGGATGCCGCTGACCTTGAGCGAGCGGTAGCCGATGACGCCCCCGCATAGCAGGGGAGCCGCGTCGAGATCGGCGAAGCCTTCAGGCAGGCGAAGGGCGAAGTCGGCGCGCGCGACGACATGCGTGGCGTATCCGCCATCGCGGTCCCAACCCGTGAACTCGGCCGAGGCGCACAGGTTCTCGTGCCCGTCGCGGCAGTGGGTGCAGGTCCCGTCGGTCCCTGCGAGCCAGGCGACGCCCGCGCGGTCGCCCGCCGCCCACCCGCCGACGCCCTCGCCGATGGCCTGCACGCGGCCGACGATCTGGTGCCCTGGAATGACGGGCAGCTTGCGCGCGGGGATCTCTCCTTGGCAGATCTGCAGGTCGGTGCGGCAGACGGCGCACGCCGTGATCCGGAGCAAGACTTCGCCGGCGCGCGGCGTGGGATCCGGCCGCTCGACCGTCCGAAGCTCGCGCGTCCCCGGGGGACCGGCGCGCACGAGCTCCACGGCGCGCATGAAGCCCCTCAGCCCCGCACGAGGCGGCGAACGCCCGAGTCGCCGGCGACGAGCACGACGTCCGCGCGCCCGACGAAGAGCCCCGTCTCCACGACGCCGGGAATGTCGTGCAGGGCGCGATCGAGGGTGCCCGGTGCCTCGATGGCGCCGGCGGCGAGGTCGTAGATCAAGTTGCCTGCGTCGGTGCGAACGGGGCCGCCGTCGCGCTGGCGCAGGACGGGGTTGCCATAACGAGCAAGCGCCGCCCGGGTGGTGCCCCGCGCGAAGGTGAGCACCTCGATGGGCACCGACCAGCGCTCGCCGAGGCGCGTGGAAAGCTTCGTGTCGTCGACGATGATCACGTTGCGCCGCGACGCGAAGTTGATGATCTTCTCTCGCGTATGGGCGGCGCCGCCGCCCTTGATGAGGTCGAGTGCTGCGCTCACCTCGTCCGCGCCATCGACGTTGACGTCGATCGCCCAAGGGCCCTCATCGTCCAGCAGGGTGATCCCGACGCTCGAGGCGAGCGCCCGCGTCCCCTCCGACGTCGGCACACCGACGAGCTTCAGCCCGGCCCTGACGCGCGCCCCAAGCTCCTCCACGAAGAGCTTTGCCGTCGAGCCCGTGCCGAGGCCCACGACGAGCTGTCCGTGAGCGCCTGCTCCCCCCGCGGGCAACTCATCTAGGGCGGCCTGGGCGGCCCGTCGTTTCGCGTCTTCTCCGGCCACGGTTGACGTTGGGATGTAGGCCTTGTCCACCCGCGCTGCAAGCGGCGGCGTGGCTTGGGGCCGCCCTTTACATGCTCGATCCGGTGCTTATTTCTGAGCGTGCCAGCTCGAAGGGAACGGGTGGCTCCCCACGGCGACGTGGGCCGCCCTCCAGCCGACCGGCGTAGTTGCGGCCTCGCGGGCTTGCCGACGGGTGTCCCGCCTGCGCCCGGCGGGTCTCGCACGTTGCCACGCGCCCGAGGCGCGAGAAGAACACCCACCCAAGGAGACGATCATGACCACCGCATGGAGAGACCTCAGCGACGCACTGCGAACATTCGACTTTATCAACCGACACGCCGAGTTCGTGTTCGACGATTGGCCCGGCCTTGCTCTCGAGCGATGGCCGCGCCTGAGGTCCGCCGCGCGCGCCGCGTGGCCGGCCGTCAACGTGTTCGAGACCAAGGAAGCTTTCGTCTACAAGGCCGAAGTCCCGGGTCTCGCGGAGGGCGACGTGGGCGTCCACGTCGAGGACGACGCGCTGCTGCTGCGCGGCGAGCGCAAGAGCGACGTCCCCGAGGGCTACACCGTGCACCTGCGTGAGCGCGGTCCCATTGCGTTCGCGCGCAAGTTCCCGCTGCCCGGCCGCGTCGACGCCGAGGGTGTCTCGGCGTCGCTGAAGGACGGCGTGCTCACCGTCACCCTCCCCAAGGCCAAGGACGCGCTGCCGCGTCAGATCGCCGTCAAGGCCGGCTGATCGAAGAAATCTAGAAAGGAAATGGGAAAGACCATGAGCATCCTAACGAGAGATCGAAACGAAACTTCGAACGACAAGCCGGGCTACCCGGTGCGAACCGTGGCGCCGCTGGTCGACGTCTTCGAGAACGCCGAGGAGGTGCTCGTCGTCGCCGATGTTCCCGGCGTCGGGGTCGACGGCGTCGACGTGCGCGTCGAGAACGGCACGCTCACGCTCCAGGCGAAGCACCCTTCCCGTCAGGAGCAGAGCGGCCCCGCCCTCGCACGCGAGTACGACGAAGTCGATCGCGCGCGGAGCTTTCGCATCCCTGACGGCATCGACACGGGCCGGATCAGCGCCGAGGCCAGAAACGGGACGGTCCTCGTCCGCCTGCCCAAGGTCGCCGCGGTCAAGCCGCGCAAGATCGACGTCCGCGCAAGCTAGTGCACCGCCGTCGAGATGAGCTCAAGGTTTGCTGTCATCCTGAGCGAAGCGAAGGACCCCACCGAGAGCGCGGAAGGGCGTCGTCGCTGCGCTCCGATTTGCTAGTACCTCGACCCTCGACTCTCGAAACCTCTGCGTCGAGGTACTAGAGGCTAGAACGTACCCAGCGCCCCGATGCCGCCTGGGCTGACGCCGAGCGAGATGTGCAGCTTGTCGACCAGATCGATCTGGTCGGGCGGGATCTCGGACGGCGAGAAGGGGTGGTACGCCTTCTTGTAGCGCTCCCAGGCGTGCGTCGCGGAGTAGGGGCGGGAGAAGATCTGAATCAACGTGACGATCTCGCCCGCGCCCATGCTGAGCCATCCGCCGAGGGGTTGGTGGAAGCCCCAGATGAGGACGGAGTTTGCCCCGACGTTGACGACGGTGTTCAGGACGAAGGGGATCGCCGAGTGCCAGAAGGCCTCTTCGCTGGAGGTCGCCTTGATGAGGTACTCGGCGTGGCGGCGCCGGTCGTACTTGCCGAGCGGCGTGGTGCCGTCGTAGGCGTCGAGGGTGGCCGTGGCGTCGGCCATCGTGTTCGGCTGGATGAGCATGTTCATGAAGGCGAGCGTGCCGACGACGGCGCCGACGCCTGAGATTTCTTGGAGGTTCTGCTTCGGCGCCGCCGCCGTCAGAGACCACTCTCCGGCCGCCAGCCAGGCGAAGCCCCACGTCCAGCCCGTTTGCCAGCGCTCGGTTGGACCTTCGATGCGGGCGATCTCGGCGCTGAGCCACGCGTAGCGGGCGTCGTCGTCGATCGTGCTCGCGGAAGCGCCCTTCGGCACGGAAGCCGACGACGGGTGCTCCGGGTGCTCCGCCTCTCCCTCTTTGTCTTCGTCGGAGGCCGATTCTTCTTGCGCCGCCGCCCCTCGACACGTCAGCAGGACTGCGACTGCGGCAGCCGACACGAGCCATGAACGCATGCCAGATCCTCCCGCTCCCCGGCGGAGCGCCGCAGCAGTCGACCTGCCACGGGGTGTGGAATCAATCAAATTCCACGCGCCTTGCCAATGGGGGCGGTCTCCTGTGAGCCTTTTGGGACGTTGCGTCATGTCGCGACGTTCCGAAGACGGAACGCCGCAGTGGGGGAAGCGCGGCCGCTCCCCCGCGCCCCCAACCGGGACTGCGCGGTGCCACGATCCTGGCCATGCAAGGGGCATTCGCAGGGGGCGGTAGCATGGGCGCCTGTGCTCAGCGCGCGACGGTTGGTGAGAGATCTCTTGGCGTGCGACGCCTTTGGGGCGGCGGCGTCGATGGCGTTTTGGTTCTTTTTGAGCCTCGTGCCGCTGCTGGTGCTCGCGGGGTTTCTCATCGGGCAGGTGGCGCGGATGCGGGGGATGGATGCCCTCACGGGACCGCTCCTGGATGTCGTGCCTGGGACGGCTCAAGATCTCGTGCGCGCCGAGATCGAGCGGCTCGCCGGGTCCCACGCGTCGTCGATCGCGCCTCTCGGGGTCGTCGGGTTCATGTGGACGGCGTCGTCGGGGCTGCACAACCTGATGGACGTGTTCGAGCTCGCGGTAAGCGCCCGCCGGCAGGCCTGGTGGGTGCAACGGGCGATGGCGCTTGGGTGGGTCATGGTCGGGTTGGCGACGGCGTGCGTCCTCGCGGTCGTCATCGTCAAGGTCGGCTCGCTGGTCGAGCCGCAAGACGTGGCCGCGTCCGCCGTGCCTTCGTCGTCGTCGCTGCCGGCTCCGTCGTCGTTGCCGGTCCATGCGAGCCGGACGGCCGAGCGCTCTACGGGCCACGCCGCGACGCCGCCCCGCTCGCGTTCCGGTCTCCGGCAGCGCGTTCACAAAGCGTTGCACACTGCCGCCGAACAGGCCGTCGCGATCGTGCTCCTGCTCGTGGCCGGGACGGCGCTGCTGGCGGCATTTTATCGCTACGCGGTCGAGCACCCACCGAACGTCCGGCGACGCATCTGGCCCGGGGCCGTCGCTGCGGTAGGGTCGTGGCTGGCCGTTTCGTGGGCGTTCGGGGCCTATGCGGCGTCCCTCGCCAACTACGCGTTCTACTACGGCGGCCTGGCGGCCGTGGCGATCCTGCTGCTGTGGCTGTACGTGACCAGCCTGTCGCTCGTCGTCGGTGCCCAGGTCAATGCCCAGCTCGAGGGCGTGACGGTGAACCGTGCCGGCACGGTCTAAATTGAGCTATCGGTATGGTGCACGTGCCCTTCGCTGCTCAACGGAGCCGGCTCGCCGTCGCCATCGATCGCGAGCTCGGGCCTTTCGACCGCCGCTACCTCGAGGCGCTCATCGCCGTGCCGCGCGAGCGCTTCGTGCACCCCGAGGACGAGGAGCGTAGCGCCCAGGACATGCCGCTCCCGCTCGACGCAGACGGCCTCGCCACGATCAGCGCGCCGCACGCGTACCTGCTCTCGTTCCGGCTGCTCGCCCTGGGGGAGGGCGACAACTTGCTCGAGTTCGGTGCAGGGTCGGGCTACGGCGCCGCGCTCGCGGCGACCATCGTGGGGGCCTCGGGACGCGTCGTCACCGTGGAGATCGACCCGGGCCTCGCGGCGTGGGCTCGCCGCACGCTCGCCGACCGGCCGAACGTCGAGGTCGTCGAGGGCGACGCGGCCCCGATCGGCGCAACCGCGCACGGCTTCCCGAAGATTGTCGTCACCTTCGCGATCGCCGAGCTGCCCGCTGCGTGGCTCGACGCGCTGCCCGACGGAGGCCGCCTCGTCGCGCCCGTAGGAGGGCGCGACCAGAAGCTCGTGCTCGCGACGAAGCGTCACGGAGCGGTCGCGCAAACGAGTCACGGGACCGTCCGTTACGTGAAGAATCGCTCGGGAAGTTGAGCTATATGCGGTGGCGTGTCGGGCCCCGCATCCACCCCTCGCCGCGCCGGGTTCCGCATGCCCGCCGAGACGGCCAAGCACGCGGCGACGTGGGTCGCGTGGCCGAGCCACGAGGATCTCTGGCAGGAGAACATCGTCGCGGCGCGCGCCGCGTTCGCCCGGCTCGTCGCGTGCATTGCCGAGGGTGAGGTCGCCCAGGTTCTCGTGCCCGATGCCACGCAGGAGGCGCTCGCCCGCGCGGCCCTGCCGCGGGCCGGCGTACGCTTCCACCGCGTGTCGTTCGGCGACATCTGGCTTCGCGACACCGCGCCCGTGTTCCTCGTCGGGGGCGACGCGAGCGCAGCGCCGGCGAGCGTGCGCTTTGCATTCAACGGCTGGGGAGGCAAGTACGTGCTCGACCACGACGATCGCGTCGCCGAGCGGATCGTGGAGCGCGCCGGCGCGATGCGCGCGTTCGCGCTGCCTTTCGTGCTCGAGGGCGGCGCGATCGAGGTCGACGGCGAAGGCAGCGTGCTCACGACGCGTCAATGCCTGCTCAACCCCAACCGCAACCCCGCCATGAGCGCGGCCGAGATCGAAGCGGGACTGCTCGACGCCCTGGGGTGCGACAAGGTCCTCTGGCTGGGCGACGGCTTGCTGAACGACCACACCGACGGCCACGTCGATACCGTGATGCGCTTCGCACGGCCTGGGGTCGTCGTCGCCATGGAGGCGCGCGACGCCTCCGACCCGAACCGCGACATCCTCGCCGCCCTGGTGAGCGACGCGGAGAAGCTGGTCGACGCGCGAGGGCGGCGGCTCGAGGTCGTGCGCATCCCGTCGCCCGGTCGCGTCGAAGACGCCGACGGTCGCGTCATGCCCGCGAGCTACGTCAACTACTACGTCACGAACACGTGCGTCTCCGTGCCGACGTACGGCTCGCCATTCGACGACGAGGCGGTGGAGCGCGTCGGTTCTCTTTACCCCGGGCGCCGCGCGGTCGGCATCGACTGCCGGGCCCTCCTCACCGGGGGCGGGGCGCTTCACTGCATCACGCAGCAGCAGCCGGCCGCGGGGGCTTCGTGAGCAATCCGGCGCGCCGCGTCCACGTCGGGGCCATCCAGTGCGCCCTCGGCGGTCCACGCGCCGAGAACATCGCGCGCGTCGAACGCCACGTCCGCGAGGCCGCGGCCCACGGCGCTCAGGTCATCCTGCCGCCCGAGCTCTTCGAAGGCCCGTACTTCTGCCGCGAAGAGAACTCGGTCCATTTCGCCGAGGCGCGTGCCCTGGAAGAGGATGAGGCGGTCGCGCGGATGCGCGAGGTCGCGCGCGAGCTCGAGGTCGTCGTGCCGGTCTCGTTCTTCGAGCGCGCGGGGCAAGCGTTCTACAACAGCGTGGCCATCGTCGACGCCGACGGCTCGGTCCTCGGCGTCTACCGCAAGAGCCACATCCCCGACGGCCCGGGATACGAAGAGAAGTTCTACTTCCGTCCCGGCGACACGGGCTTTCGCGTCTGGGTGACGCGCTACGCCACGATCGGCGTCGGCATCTGCTGGGACCAGTGGTTCCCCGAGTCGGCGCGCGCCATGATGCTGCTCGGGGCCGAGGTACTCTTCTATCCGACCGCCATCGGCAGCGAGCCGCATGAGCCGGACCTCGACACCCGCGACCCGTGGCAGCGCGCCATGATCGGGCACGCCGTCTCGAACATCGTGCCCGTCGTGGCGGCGAACCGGGTCGGAACCGAGGGGGGGCAGGTGTTCTACGGATCGTCGTTCATCGCCGATCCGCGCGGCGACAAATGCGCAGAGCTTGCGCGCGAAAACGAGGGCGTCATCGCCGCGACATTCGATTTGGACGTGATCGCGAGGACACGCGCGGCCTGGGGCTTCTTTCGCGACAGGCGCCCGGAGCTCTACGACGTGCTGACGACGGCCGACGGGCGCACGCGCCGTGGCCCCGCGTGAGGGGATTCGCTGCGAAGGTCTTTGCGCAGAGTCGAAATGGGCTGGCGGGCGGGCGGCTAGCGAGTACCCTCGGGGCCGCGAGGTCCCTGCTGCATGATCCGCTACCGCGACGACCGGCGCACGCTCCTCTGGGCGTTCGGCTTTTTCCCCATCGTGGGCCTCGCGCCATACGTCGAGCCGCGCCTCATCCCGTGGCTCTTGCCGGTGAGCCTGTATTTCGGCTTTTGCGCCGGCGTCTTTAGCCACAACCACAATCACTGCCCCACGTTCAAGGGGCGCCGGATGAACGCCTTCTACTCGGCGTGGCTCAGCCTCTTCTACGGCTTTCCCACGTTCGGCTGGATCCCGACGCACAATCTCAACCACCACAAGTACGTCAACAAGGCCGGCGACGCGACGATCACCTGGCGCTACTCGCAGAAGAACACGTGGCTTGTCGCGAGCACGTATTTCTTCGTGTCGGTGTACTGGCAGGCCGCCCCGCTCAAGGAGTACTTCGCGAAGGCGAAGGTGAGCAACCCGGCCATCGTCCGCGGCATGAACCTGCAGTGGGCGGCGCTCGTCGGGGGGCAGGCGTCGATGCTGGCGCTCGGCTGGGCGATGCACGGCTGGCGGCTCGGCACGATCGTGTGGCTCTTCGGCTTCGCCGTTCCGGCGGCGTTCGCGTCGTGGTCGATGATCTTCATCAACTACATCCAGCACGTGCACTGCGACCCGTGGTCGGAGCACAACCACTCGCGCAACTTCGTCTCGCCGCTCGGCAACTGGCTCGTCTTCAACAATGGCCTCCACACCGTGCACCACGAGGCCGCGGGCCTGCACTGGAGCAAGCTCCCCGAGGCCCACGCGAAGATCGCGCACCTCATCCACCCCGACCTCAACCAGCAGAGCATCTTCGGCTTTTGCCTGAAGGCGTACCTGCTCGGCGCGTTCAACGAGCGCTATCGCACCCGCCAGGTGGGCCGCGCCCCGTTCGACCCGCCGAACGGCGTCGAGCTCAAGCTCGAGACCGCCGCGGTGTCAGCGGTCGAAGCGGGCGTCAACGCCTCGATGGCGTAACGATCTAGCCCGTCGCCCAGGCGAGGAGGCGATCGGGGCCCGAGGCGTTGATGACGCGGTCGGGAGGAAGCCAGGCGCGTTCGGCGTTCTTCACGGCGTAGTGAACGCGCTCTAGCTCGCCGGCTTCGTGGGCGTCGCTTGTCACGACGAACGTGGCCCTCGAGCTTCGCACGCGCCTCAGGGCGTCGACCGACATGTCGAGGCGGGGCAAGCCGCCGTTCACCTCGAGCGCCGTCTCCGTCTCCTCCGCGGCCGCGACGATGGCGTCCAGATCGAGCTCGATCCCGGGGCGCGCGCCGATCATGCGGGCGGAGAGGTGCCCGATCATCCGCACCGAGGGATCACGCATGGCCGTCACGACGCGCCGTGTCTGCGCCGCGCGGTCGAGATCGAAGTGGTCGTGGACCGAGGCGAGGCAGAAGTCGAAGCCGGCCCGAAAGTCGGCGTCGTAGTCGAGCTGCCCTTCGGGGCCGATGTTGAGCTCGACCCCGTGGAGCAGCTTCAAGGACGAGCCCAGCGTCGCCTGCATCGCGCGGATCTTTGCGCGCTGCTCCAAGAAGGCGTCTCGCGTCGCGCCCGAGAGGGTGCCCTCGGCGTGATCGGTGATGGCAAGGACCCGGTATCCACGCGCCCTCGCCGCGGCGACGACTTCTTCGAGCGACGACTTCCCGTCGCCCGACACGGTGGTGTGCACGTGGAAATCGCCGAGGACCTGCCCGAGGCCGGCGGGCAAGGTCCCCGCCTCGGCCGCCTCGATCTCCCCCCAATCTTCGCGCAGCACCGGCGGGATCCACGGCAGGCCGAGGGCCTCGTAGATCTGCTCCTCGGTCTCGCGCGCGATGACCTTGCCGCCGTCGATCTCCGAGAGCGCGTACTCGTTGAGCGTCCAGCCGCGGGTGAGGGCGCGCTGGCGCAGCTTGATGTTGTGACCCTTGGAGCCCGTGAAGTAGAGCTGGGCCGCGCCGAGGGCTTCTCTCGCGACGACGCGCACGTCCACCTGGGTGCCTCGCCTCGTCACGACGCTCGTCTTCGTGTCGCCGCGCCCGATCACGCGATCGACGACGCTCATCGAGACCAGCGCGTCCATCACGGCGCCCGGAGCGCTCGCCGCGACGACGACGTCGACGTCTCCGACCGTCTCGCTGAAGCGCCGGAGCGATCCGCAGTACGACGCGTGCGTGACGCCTGGCACCTCGAGGAGCCGCGCCACGATGCGTTCGGCGAGGGGCAGCGCGACCGAGATGGGCGTCCGGTCGATCGACCCCTCCCGCTCGAGCCGGGCGAGGGACTGCGCGAGCTTCTCCTCGGCCTTGTCGCCGAGGCCCTTGAGGGCGCGCAGCTTCTTGTCGGCGATCGCCTGGCGCAGGTCGGCCATCGATTGAACGCCGAGCTCCTTGCGGAGCTTGATGACCGTCTTGGGCCCGAGGCCCTGGATGCGCAGGAGCGCGACGACGGAGGCGGGGTGCTTACCTCGCAGGCCGTCGAGCTTTGCGACGTGGCCTGTCTCGATGAGCTCGCGGATCTTGGCGGCCGTGCTCTTGCCGATGCCCTGGATCTTTTCGAGCTCCTTGGCCGTGAGCCGGCCGAGATCGCCCGCGTGGGCGGCGATGGCTTGGGCGGCGCTCTCGTAGGCGCGCACGCGAAACGACTGGGGGTCGCCCTCGTCGAGGATCGTCAGCTCGGCGAGCTCACGCAGCATGTCGAGCACGTCTTGTTTCGTATCGGCCACGAGGGCTGATGTAGCCTTGCCGGCGTGGCCACGAAAGAGGCGGCCGAGATCCTGGTCGTCGCGGGGCGCGAGGTCGCGGTCACCCACCCGAGCAAGCCCTACTTCTCCAGGGACGCGAAGCTCTCCAAGCTCGACGTCGTCCGCTACTACCTGGCGGTGGCGGGCGGGGCGCTGCGGGGGATCGCCGAGCGGCCGCTCGTCCTGAAGCGCTTCGTCGACGGCTCCGAGGGGCAGGTCTTCTACCAGAAGCGTGCGCCGGAGAATCGCCCCGACTGGCTGAGGACGGTCCAGCTCTCCTTCCCGTCGGGGCGGACGGCAGACGAGATCGTCGTCGACGACGCCGCCGGCCTCGCGTGGATCGTCAACCTTGGCTGCCTCGAGCTGCACCCGCACCCGGTGCGGACGGGAGACCTCGATCATCCCGATGAGCTGCGGGTCGACCTCGACCCGGGGCCCGGCGTCGCCTGGGACGACGTGCGTCGCGTCGCCCTCGAGGTGCGCGCCCTGCTCGGTGAAATGGGGCTTACGGGCTGGCCCAAGACGAGCGGTTCGCGAGGGATGCACGTCAACGTCCGGCTCGCGCCGCGGTGGACATTCACGGAGGTACGCCGGGCGGCCCTGGCGCTCGCGCGAGCGGTGGAGCGGCGAGCTCCGGGGCTCGCCACGTCGAAGTGGTGGAAGGAGGAGCGCCGCGGCGTCTTTCTCGACTACAACCAGAACGCCAAGGACAGGACCACGTGCTCGGCCTACTCGGTGCGTCCATTGCCGGACGCGCGCGTCTCTGCGCCGCTCGCGTGGGACGAAGTGGTCGATTGCGAGCCGGCCGACTTCACCGTCGCGACGATGCCGGCGCGGTTCGCGTCGATCGGCGATCCGCACGCCGGCATCGACGCCGCCGCGGGGTCGCTCGAGAAGCTGCTGGAGCTGGCCGCAAGGGACGAGGCGTCCGGTCTCGGCGACGCGCCGTGGCCCCCTCACTTCCGCAAGATGGAGGGCGAGGCGCCGCGGGTGGCGCCCTCGCGAACGCGGGGCGCGCCGAAGCCTGCGAAGGCTCCGCGGGCGAAGATGCCGCTCGTGGTCGTCGCCAACTCGCCCTCCAAGGACGCGGCGCTCGCGGGCCTCGAGCGCTGGAAGGCGAGGCACGCGGACGCGGCGGCGCACCTCGCCATCGACGACGTCCTGGTCGACTCGATGCGCGGGCGGTCGTCGACCTGGACCCGGATTCGCGTCAACTTGCGG
>Ga0302326_10001727_pt1 | contig 54824 bp, 42 predicted proteins | sample Palsa_T0_3_FD_202264 | JGI IMG/M metagenome (GOLD analysis project Ga0302326, IMG submission 202264) | Peat permafrost microbial communities from Stordalen Mire near Abisko, Sweden - Palsa_T0_3 | ecosystem: Environmental > Terrestrial > Soil > Palsa > Peat permafrost | place: Sweden: Abisko...
CTGGCGTCGCTGACCAAGTCGCTGGCGATTGAGTGGGCCAAGCATGGCATTTGCGTCAACGCGATTGCGCCGGGGTATTTCCGCACGCCGCTCAGCGAGAAACTGCTGGTCGGAACGGGGCGCGGCGACGAAGTGCTGATGCGCACTCCGATGAAGCGCTTTGGTGAACTGGAAGAACTGGTGGGCGCGGCAGTTTTCCTGGCCTCGGACGCGGCCAGCTTCGTGACTGGCACGATTCTGGCCGTGGATGGCGGGGTGCTGGCGAGCGGGGTGAATCAGTGATGCATTTCAGGTGCGACGGCGGTTAGTGCGACTTTTCCTCGCGGAGCGCTCCTCGCGCTGAAATGACGGCGTGCACTAATTCCTGGGCTGCCGCGGTGATCTTCTGCAGGTTGCCCTCGCGCAGCGCTTTCGGGTCGACGAGGTCTGCTCCTACTCCCAAAGCAAATGCGCCGGCTGCGATGAAGTCGGCGGCGTTCTTGGCGTTCACGCCTCCGGTTGGAATCAGTTTGGCATTGGGGAATGGCGCTTTGAGCGACTTCAGATATTTTGCGCCGCCTACGTTGCCACAGGGAAAAATCTTGACGAGACGCGCGCCGTGAGCGTGAGCATTCATCAGTTCAGTGGGAGTGAGTGCGCCGGGGATGGCTAATATTGCCGACGCTTGCGCGACGGCAAGCACCGACGCCGAAAAACCGGGACTCACGAGGAACCGGGCACCGGCGCGAATGCAGGACTCGGCCTGGTCAGAAGTGATGACCGTGCCCGCTCCGACTAGAACCTTGTCGCCATGTTGCTGAGCGACTTCGCGGATGACCGACACGGCGTTGGGAACGGTCATGGTGATTTCGAGCACGGGAATGCCGCCGGCGCAAATGGCTTCGACGGCGCGAGTGGCTTCCTCGACCGTGGCGGCGCGGACAACGGGGATGATTCCTACTTCTTCGATGCGGCGAATTACGTCGTCAATGGTCATAGCCTTTGGCAGACTGCTGATCCCCTCAAGAAACTGTTAGCGCTCGATGCGGGCGGTGCGCGATTTCATTACCTGCAAGACTTCGGCGAGGGTTGCCATGGTTGTGTCGCCGGGAGTGGTCATGGCCAGTGCGCCGTGGGCTGCGCCGCATTCGACTGACCACTGCGGATCTTTGCCGGATAGAAAGCCATAAATCAATCCGGAGGCGAAAGAGTCGCCGCCGCCAACGCGGTCGTAGATTTCCAGACTCTCGCGCACGGGCGCTTCGTGAAAGCTGCCATCGCTATAGCACAGGGCGCCCCAGTCGTTCTGCGTAGCAGTTCTTGCATGGCGAAGCGTCGTGGCGATCACTGACATCGCAGGATATTTTTTCACGACTGCTTCGATCATGTTTCTGAACCCCGAGGTCTCGATCTTGGAATGATGTTCATCGAGGCCGGAGACGGGGAAGCCGAGCGCGGCGGTGAAATCTTCTTCGTTGCCGAGCATGACGTCGACGAGCGGAGCGAGACGGCGGTTGACCTCTTGCGCCTTGGATTTTCCGCCAATCGATTTCCAGAGCGAGGGACGGTAATTCAGGTCGTAGGAAATCACGGTTCCGGCGCGCTTGGCCGCTTCCATGGCTTCCTGAGCGACGAGCGGGGTGGTCTCAGAGAGCGCGCAGAAGATTCCGCCGGTGTGAAACCAGCGGGCGCCATCTTTCGAGAAGATCTGATCCCAATCAACTTCGCCTGGTCTGAGTTGAGAGGCTGCCGTGTGTCCGCGGTCGGAACAGCCGAGCGCCGCGCGAATGCCGAAGCCGCGCTCAGTAAAATTCAGGCCGTTGCGCACGGTGCGGCCGACGCCGTCGTACGGCGCCCAGCGGACATATTTCTGGCTGACGCCGCCTTGCAGCATAAGGTCTTCGACGAGGCGGCCGACGGGATTGTCGGCGAGCGCGGTGACGATTGCGGTATCCAGGCCAAAGCAGCGTTTCAAGCCGCGGGCGACGTTGTATTCGCCGCCGCCTTCCCAGGCGCGGAAGTGGCGGGTCGTAGAAATGCGCTCGTCGCCGGGATCGAGGCGCAGCATAACCTCGCCCAGGCTGACCAGGTCCCAGGTGCATTCGGATTTTGCCGGGATGTTCAGTTTCGCCATATCGGTGTGGCTAACCTGTTAAACCCCAATATGATACAGGTTGCAGGCTGCGCTGTCGGGAGCGCTTATTTTTTGTCCTCAAAATAAAAACAACCAAGCGTGTAATAACTCATCCCGGTTGCCGTCTTTAGTGGTGAAAGAAGCGTAGTGAAAGCGAGCAACGGGAGGCGTACCCTGCAAAGCGCACTGGCAGTAGCAGAGGAACCGGCGATCATAGTCCCGAACAAAGTCTTGGGCAAAGTCCCGAGCGAATTCGAGCGGGTGTTTCGGGCGCATCATGGCCTGGTGTTCCGCACGGCGTACCGGATCACGGGAAACGCCGCGGATGCCGAGGATGTGGCGCAGACAGTGTTTTTGCGCCTGTTGCGCCGCGGGACGGGCGCGGATGCCCTCAAGAATGAAGCTTTGGAGAATGAGGAAGCTTATCTGCGCCGCGCGGCCATCAACGCGGCGCTGGACGTGATCCGGTCACGGCAGAGCGATCGCACGGTGGAACTGCCGGACCTGCCGGAACCTGCGAGTGACGACCCACGCGAGCTTCAGATGGCGCTGGGACAGGCCCTGGGGCGGGCGCTGGCGGAACTCAAGCCGCGTCCGGCGGAAATTTTCACATTGCGTTTTCTTGAGGGCTTCAGCAATCCGCAGATTGCGCGGATGCTGGGCATGTCACAAGTATTGGTGGCGGTGATTGTCCACCGCACCCGGCAACAGCTCCGCAAGGCGCTGGGAGCTTATCGATTCAGCAGTGTTCAGGAGACAGGCCATGAAAAATGAACAGTTCGACCGTTTGCTGTCAACAATTCGCAACGAGCAGGTAGATGAGCAGGTGGTCGCAGAGGCTGGCGAACGGACCTGGAAGGCGATTGCCGGGGCCGCTCCAGGCGCGGACCTGTGCGCGCACACTCTGCGCAGCTGCGAAGATTTTCAGGCACTGATTCCGGGATATCTGGCGAAGCAGCTTGCGCCGGCGCGGGCTATGCTGTTTGACGATCACGTGCACGCTTGCGTGGTGTGCCGCCATGCTCTGGAGCTTGCCCGGGACGGAGAGCGGCAGCCAGTCTGGCAGGTTCAGACCAGACGCCCTCGGACCGGGCGCTCGAGATCGGCCGCCTGGGGCTGGGCGATGGGCGCGGCTGCGGTTTTCGCGGCGGCGGTTGCCGTGATCGCATTTGGTAACGGAATGCTTCCGGGACAGCACACGGTTCGCGCCGCGGTGCAGACGGTGGATGGAGCGGTCTACACGGGCGCGGGCGCGCAGATGCGGTTGATTCCGGCGGGCTATGAGGTGCAGAGTGGGGAAGAAATCCGCACGGCGAAAGGATCGCGGGCGGTGGTGCGGCTGGTGGACGGGTCGCTGATCGAGATGGCGGAGAGGTCCGATCTTTCAGTATCGCGGGAGTGGAAGGGCGTGACCATTCATCTCGATGGCGGACAGGTAATTGTGCAGGCCGCCAAGCAGCGGACGGGGCGGTTGTATGTGGCTACCGACGATGGCTTGGTGTCAGTGAAGGGGACGATTTTTTCTGTGAATCACGGGATGAAAGGCTCGCGCGTGGCTGTGATTGAAGGCGTGGTGCGGGTTGATTTCGGAGAGAACACCACCGACCTGCGCGCCGGAGACGAAGCGACTTCCGGCAGCAGCGTTTCGAAGGTTCCCATCCCGGATGAGATTGCGTGGAGCCGGAACGCGGCGAAATATCTTGCGCTGCTGGGGGACTTCGCGGTCCTGCAGAAGCAGTTTGCTGCGATTCCGGGGCCGGGATTGCGCTACAGCTCGGAGCTGTTGCCGTATGTGCCGGATCATACCGTGGTATATGCGGCGATTCCGAATCTGGCGAACACTTTGGGAGAAGCCACCCGGCTGTTTCAGGATCGGCTGCAGCAAAGTCCGGCGCTGCGCAACTGGTGGGCGCAGCAGCAGAACCGCAGCGGGCCGAAGCTGCAGGACATGCTGAACCAGGTGAAGACGTTCAGCAGTTATTTGGGGGATGAGGTGGTGCTTGCAGTTGGTAAGAACGGGACTGAATACACGGCTCCGGTGGTGCTGGCCAAAGTGAAGCAGGACGGGCTGGAAGCGTTCTTGCAGACACAAAGCGCTCTGCAGACGATTCCGAACCCGTGGGGTGCGACGCCTGTCTCCGGCCGGCCGCTGATGGTTTATGTCAGCAATGGTCTGATGATCGCAAGTACGGATTTGGGGGAACTGCAACGGGCGGCGACGCGGGCGCAGCAGGGCGGCGGCAGTTCGTTTGCCGGCACGCCGTTCCACCAGCAGATTGCCCGGTCCTATGCGCAAGGGGCGGAGTGGATTTTCTGCGCGGACATGGAACAAATTGTAGCGCCGAACGTACAGGCCAATAACAACCACGGCGTGCCGCCGGGGATCGACCAAGTGCGGTATCTGACGATGGAGCATCGAGAGGTTGGCGGCAAGAGTGAGAGTCAGGCTGACTTGACGTTCGCCTCGGAGCGGCAGGGTGTGGCCTCGTGGCTGGCTGCGCCGGCATCGATGGGGTCGCTGGAATTCGTTTCTCCGGAAGCGAGCATGGTGACATCGGCGGTGATCAAGAATCCGAAGAGCATCATGGAAGAGATTTTCAAAATGATCGGGAGCGGCGACGCGGACTTCGCGCAGCACCTGGGGGAGTTCGAGAGCAAGACTGGGGTGAACGTGCTGAACGACCTGACGGCGCCTTTGGGCGGCGAAGTTACCATGGCGTTCGACGGGCCGATGATCCCAACCCCGCGCTGGAAGCTGATCTTCGAGGTGTACGATCCGGCGACCTTGCAGTCGACGATCGCGAAGCTGGTGGAGAGTTTCAACCGCGAAGCCAGTGCGGAAGGGCACGCGATGCAATTGACGCAGCGGCAAGCCGGGTCGCGGACGTACTTCGTGATCAAGAGTCCGAGCGAGTCGAATTACGAGGTTGACTACACTTACGTGGACAATTATCTGGTGGCCGCGCCGGACATGGCAACGATCTCGCGGGCGATTCAAGGGCGCGAGGCGGGATATACGCTGGCCAAATCGGCCGGTTTTCAGGCGCTGTTGCCGAACGACGGATATACAAATTTTTCGGCAATCTTCTATCACAACATCGGCCCCGTGGTGGGGCCGCTGGCCCAGCAACTGAAGGCCAGCGGGGCGCTCAACCGGCAGCAGCAGCAATCGGTGGACGCGCTTACGGCAAACACGGCTCCGGGATTGATTTATGCCTACGGCGAACCCGACCGGATCGTGGTGGCGAGCAACACCGGCTTCCTGGGTTTTGACCTGGGCACGCTCTTGACGATGGGCGATAATGGGCCGCTGCTGCCACAGATGTTTTTAGGCGGGGCCCTGAACCATTCGACACCTCCAACTCAGTGAGCGCGACGACCCAACTCGGAGCGGCAGACGGCGAAAGCGGGAGCGCGGCGCCGGCTGCTCCGTTGGCGCCGCTGGTTGAGATGCAGGGTCTTTCGGTTCGCTTCGGCAACCGCGAGATTCTGCGCGGTCTTACGGCTTCTTTGCGGGGGCGTTCGATTGGGTTGCTGGGGCCGAACGGCGCCGGAAAATCCACGCTGATCAATACTCTGCTCGGGTTCTACAAGTCCTCTGGCGGTTCGGCGCGGGTGTTTGGCTACGACGTCGCAACCGAAATCAGAAAGATTCGCGGGTTGGTGGGCTACATGCCGGAAAATGACGCGTTCATCTCGAAGATGAGCGCGGTATCGTTCGTGCAGATGATGGGTGAACTCTCGGGCTTGCCCGCGGACATGGCGCTGGAGCGGGCACACGAGGCATTGTTCTATGTTGGGTTGGCGGAGGCGCGCTACCGGCAACTGGGAACATATTCGCTGGGAATGAAGCAACTGGCGAAGCTGGCGCAGGCGATCGTCCACGGACCGAAATTGTTAATCCTCGACGAACCGACGAATGGGCTGGATCCTTCGGCGCGGCAGCGCATGGTGCGCATGATCCGCGACATTCGAGACGGCAAAGAGATGCGGATTGTGCTGTGCTCGCACTTGCTGCGCGACGTTGAGGATACCTGCGACGAAGTTCTGATTCTGAAACAGGGGCGCATCGCGCATTACTCGAATCTGGACGAGGAACGGCGCGCCAACAAGCGATTTCTGGAGATCGAGACTTACGGGGCGAACGGCGATTTCACCGCAGCGATTGAAAAACTTGGCTGTGAATGCGCGGTGGCGGCGAACCGCATGAAAATGATTCTGGCCGAAGGGGTTGAAACTCGGGACATATTCCGCATCGCCGCGGAGCGGCAAGTTCGCATCCGGCGGATGAATTTCCGGCGGGACACGCTGGAAGATATTTTCCTGAAGGCCATGGAGAGCTGAAGATGTCGAGCTCGGCGCCAAGGCAGAGGAGCAGGAATGGCAGTTTACCGGCGTAATTACAAGGCATACGCGGGGAGGCTCACGGCGCCGTGGTCGCGGTGCTTTGTACTTTTTCGCTATTTGCGGCGGAACCTGTTCCGATCGAAGTTTATAACCGCATTGTTTGTGGTTTGCTTCTTTTATCCGCTGTTTTGCCTGCTCTGGATTTACCTGGCGCACAGCGCGAGCTTTTTGCGCGAAATGGGCGTGCCGGGCGACGTCCTCTCGATCGACAATACTTTCTTCTATTATTTCATCAGCGTGCAGGGAGGGTTTGCGTTTCTTCTGACCGCGTTGACCGGCCCAGGTTTAATTTCCCCGGATCTCGCCAATGGGGCGCTGCCGTTGTACTTCTGCCGGCCGTTTTCGCGAACCGAGTATGTGCTGGGGAAGTCGGCGGTGCTGGCAATTCTGCTTTCGCAAATCACCTGGGTGCCGGGATTGATTCTCTTCGGAGTGCAGGCCGGTCTTGCGGGCACGAGTTGGACCTGGGCGAATCTTTGGATTGCAGGCAGCGTGTTGCTTTCTTCTTTCATCTGGATCGCGATTTTGTCTCTGCTGGCGATGGCGCTGTCGGCTTGGGTGAAGTGGAGAATTGTGGCCGGCGCGTTGCTGCTGGCGGTAATGTTTTTTGGCGCCGGCTTCGCGCAGGCCATCAACGCGGTGCTGCGAACAGATTCCGGACATTTCTTCGATCTTGCCTACCTGATGCGAACGGTGTGGAATGCGCTGTTTCAGGTGGATTCGGGGCATGCGATTCCGGTGGCTGAGGCCTGGATTGCGCTGCTGGGTTACTGTGCGATCTGCCTCGGGCTGCTCGTGCGGAAGGTGCGGGCATACGAGGTGATCAAGTGAGCCCGCCACTGAACGATCGCATCGTTTTCGAAGATGTGTCGAAGTTCTATGGCGAGATTCTCGGCGTGAACCGGGTGAATCTATCGATTCCCGCGGGCATTACGAGCCTGGTGGGACCGAACGGTTCGGGCAAGACTACGCTGATGAACCTGATGACGGGCCTGGTGAAGCCGACGCGCGGGCGGGTTGAGGTGCTTGGCATTAAGACGGATGATCCGGAAAACCTGTTCAAGGTTCTGGGTTACAGCACGCAATTCGACGCGTTTCCGAAGGGCTTGACGGGATTTCAGTTTCTGTATTCCTATCTTCTGCTCTCTGGTAGGGACTCGCAGACCGCCGAGCAAATGGCGTGGCGGGCGATTGAGCGCGTGAATCTCGTGGAAGCCGCCAAGCGAAACGTGGCGGCATATAGCAAGGGAATGCGGCAGCGTATCCGGTTGGCGCAGGCATTGGCTCACGATCCGAAGGTGCTGGTGCTGGATGAACCGCTGAACGGATTGGACCCACTCGCGCGCTCGGAAATGATTGCGCTGTTCCGCGCGACGGCGGAGCAGGGTTGTTCGGTGATTATTTCCAGCCACATCCTGCATGAAGTAGATGTAATTTCTGATCAGGTCATCCTGCTGAGCAACGGGTACGTGGTGGCGGAAGGGCAGATACAGAACGTACGCAGCGAGATTCAAGAGCACCCCACGCAGATTTTGATCCGCTGCAGCCAGCCGCGCGAACTGGCGGTAAAGATGCTGGAGGACGAGCACACGATCGAGGTGGCGATCCACAAAGACGAGCGCGGCCTGCTGCTGAAGACGCGGGATGCGGACGGGTTTTATCTGGCGCTCAACCAACTGGCCTTGAACGGGATTGATATTGAATCGATTGCTCCGGCGGATGACGATGTGCTCTCGGTGTATGAGTATTTGATTGGGAATGAAGAGGCCGCGCGATGACGAGTGGCATGATGAGAATCTGGTGGGCGCAGATCAGGGCTGTGATCCGGTTGGAGATGCGGAAGACTTTTCTCGCCAAGCGGGGCCTGTGGATTTATGTGCTGGCCGCGCTGCCGGTTTTTCTGTTCGTCGCTCACGCCTTTGTAGCGACTGGATGGCGGAACGGAAGCGAGCGTCTGGCGCAGCGGAGCGAAAAACGGCTGGTCTATCAGGACCTGGTGGCGGTAAAGCCGGGCATGACGCGCGGAGAGGTGATTGCCCTCCTGGGCAAGCCTCCGGTCACATTTCGCTGGACGGAAAATCGGGGCGGAGACGGGAATTCTCAAGTCGTTGTCGCTCATGAGAACTATCACTACTCCGATGGGCAGAACGATCTGTATGTGGGGCTGGCAGACGGTACGGTTGGAAGCGCCAATATTCAAGAGGGTTACAGCCCAGGGCAGAGCTCCATCCTGTTCGCCGGGATCTTCCAGTTTTTCTTTCTTCGGCTGGCCGTGTTTTTCGGATGCCTGGGAATTTTCATGAACCTGTTCCGGGGCGAAATTCTGGACAAGAGCCTTCACTTTTATTTTCTCGCGCCGATACGACGCGAAGTGCTGATGGCGGGTAAGTTCCTTGCCGGCTTGCTGGCGACGTGCACAATTTTTGTGACCAGCGAAGTGCTGCAGACGATTGCCTTTCTGTGGCCCTTACCGCCCAGCGTACGGGATGTTTACCTCTACCACAATCACGGCCTTCAGTATGCCTTGGCGTACGTGGGGGTGACCGTGCTGGCTTGTGTTGGCTACGGAGCATTCTTCCTGGTGGCAGGCATGCTGTTCCGAAATCCAATCCTGCCGGCGGCGGCGATCTTGATCTGGGAATTTATCAACCCCTTCCTGCCGGGGTTGCTGAAGCAGTTCAGCATCATCTATTACCTCAAGTCGCTATGCCCGGTGGACATTCCGACTCCGCCGGGAATGCCGCCAGTGCTGGCGCTGCTGGTTTCCAACTCCGATCCTGTATCCGCTCCGGTTGCGGTGGTGGGGATTGTGATTGTCGCGCTGATCGCGCTCTATGCGTCGAGCGTGCAGGTGCGGCGCATGGAGATTAACTACGCCAGCGAATAGCGGCTCGCAGGTGAATTCTAAAGTTCAGAGTTTCTGCAGCACATCCGCAATGCGCTCGGCTGCGTGACCATCCCATAACGGCGGAACGCTCCCGCGTTTGGCCCGGCCTGCGAGAATCGCAGACAGTTCGTCCGCGAGTTTGCCGCGATCCTGACCCACCAGAGTGTTCGTTCCCATGGCGACAGTAATTGGGCGTTCGGTGTTGCTGCGAAGCGTGAGGCACGGCACCTGCAAGTAAGTTGTTTCCTCCTGTATGCCGCCCGAGTCGGTAATGACGGCCGTGGCGCGCCTTTGCAAGGCAAGGAATTCAATGTAAGGAACGGGTTCGAGGAGATGGAGATGGGATGTGCTCACGCCGCACTCGGCGATGCGGGCGCGCGTGCGGGGATGAACGGGGAAAACGATATCGAGTTGGGCGCTGGCGGCGAGCAGCGATTGAAGAATGCTCTTCAAAGTATCGCTATCGTCAACGTTGGAGGGGCGATGGAGGGTCACGAGCGCATAACGGTCTGGCATTCCGTTGGCGGGGCAGCACATCGCGGCTGGGAGCAGGCGCACCAGCGAATCAATCATGACGTTTCCGACGCGGTGAATCTTTTCCGGGGAGACGCCTTCGCGCAAGAGATTCTCGTCCGCATCTTCCGAGGGAGTGAAGAGCAAATCGGCAAGACGATCGGTGACGATGCGATTCACTTCTTCCGGCATGGTGCGGTCGAAGGAGCGGAGCCCGGCCTCGACGTGCGCCACCGGAATGAGCAGCTTGGCGCAGACCAGTGCGGCCGCCAGCGTGGAATTCACATCTCCGTAAACCAGGGCCAGGTCGGGCTTTTTTTCCAACAAGACGGGCTCCAAACCGAGCATGATGTCTGCCGTCTGGCGGGCATGCGTTCCGGAGCCAACTCCGAGATTGACATCCGGGGGCGGGATTTCAAGCTGGGAAAAGAAAACGCCGGAGAGATTCGTGTCGTAATGCTGTCCGGTATGCACCAAGGTCTGGCGCATGCCGGGCAGCATCCGCAGCGCATGCAAGACCGGCGCGGCCTTCATGAAATTGGGACGAGCGCCGACGACGTGGAGGATGTGCATATGGGAAATCTGACTACGAGATTATCGCAGTAGACGCGGAATCAGAAGCGGGAGAACCGGCGGATAGTCGTGGGGTTTGGTCTTGACGCGAGTGACGATCAGCGCGAGATCCCTCGCTTCGCCTGAAGAGCGCCTCCGCTCGTGATGACACCGCGACGATGCGGTCCATCAGAATCCAAACTGCACGATTGCTGACGGGCGTCACGAGCCAGTGTAGAGCTGAAACGGCGCCCAGTAGAAAGGATTGTGGAATGGGCTGCCGTGGAGCAAAGAGAGCTTAGCGGCACGCAAAGCGACATCGGGACTGGCTCCCTGATCGAGGTTGTCGTAGAAACGATCCATCAGTTGTTCGGTGGATGCGTCGGTGACCTCCCAAAGTCCGGCGATGACGTTGTGGGCTCCGGCGCGCAGAAAGGCCCAGGCGAGGCCCACGAGTCCCTCGCCGGAGTAGGCGCGCTCGCCTGCGCCGTAACACGCGGAAATCGTAACCAGGTCGGCATGCAGGGGGTGCTGAACGACATCGCGGGCATAGAGTTTGAACGAGTCAGTTTCGGCAGCGCCCCTGGAGAGTACGATGGCCGAATCGAGCGGACTCAATCGGCTGGCGGTGCCGTGGGCGACAAAATGAACGTGCGAAAAATTCTCTGGGTTGCCGGCCAGATATGCCGACGGGGTCGCTTGAGCGCGCCGGTAGATCTGCTCCCGGGTTGCGGGAAAGTGCTTGGCGACGTTAGCCATCTGCTGGGCGCCACGGGGTAACTCAGGATATTCCGGGCTGGGAGCGACGCTGTCGCCAATGAGAAGCAGGCGGCGTTTCTTAGGTCGGCCGTCGGCGACGATCGCCGCGGCGAGCACGCGCAGTGAACTGGCGTTGGCGAGCACGGCGTCATCAATCCAATAGTGGGGATCGGGCTCGGCAACGACCAGGGTTTCGAAATTCAGATTGTTCAGGCTGCCGTCTGGGATGATAAACACTTTCGCATCGTGCATCAGAACAGCGCTTGCCGGGGCGATGAGGGTTCGATACAGAGCCCGGCCATCTTCGGATTGGAGAGCGTCTTGCGGACCCTGGAGCGCCTTGCGATAACGCTGCACCATCGAGTCGATCGCCGCGCCGGAAGGCAAGGGAAACAGCCTGACCGTTTCAGGCGTGATCGCCCAGAGGTACGACTGCTTCTCGCCTAACCAGTAAAAAAGAATCACGCCCCTGGAATGGCGGGAAATCTGGCGGGTATGGAGAGCTGGAGGTCCGACACTGTCGGCGTGCGATTTCTTCGGGAGCGGATCTAATCCCTCGGAGAGAGTTCGGGCGCGGCTGTAGTCGGCCCAGCGGAGGGCCTCGTCCGGCTTTCCACTCGCTACGAGAAAGTGAACGTAGTCGTCATAGATTCCTGCCGCATTGGTGAGGAATGAGAGCTGGAAGTCTTCGCGGCGCACAGTAGACCGGGCTAATTCAAATGTAGCCAGAGCCGCGCGGTACTCTCGGTCGGCTGGGGCAGGTTGCTTCTCATCTTCATAAAGACGAGCGAGCGAGTGCTGTGCCTCCCACTTCAGAAAAACAGGGCAGAGCTTGTCTTGGTCGACTGCGTTGAAGATTTGCTGCGCCCGGGCAGTGTCGCCACTCTGGGCAGCGACCTGCCCTTGAACAAGCGTGGGGTAGAGCTCGTCCACATGATTGCCGGCCTCGCGGGCGATTTTGAGCGCCTGCTCGGCGTAGTCGCTGGCTTTGCCGAAATCGCCGTGTTGTAATTCGAGCCGTGCCAGCACTCGCAGGGCGTTGTAGATATCCTGCTTAGCGCTAATGTTTTTGGCAATTTGCAGCGCTCTCTGAAAGGACTGCGCCGCCAGATCGAACCTGCGATCGTCCATGTGAATGTAGCCAATGTTCGTAAGCTCGTTCTCCTGGTCCGAAACGTCTCGCAGCTGGGCGGCAAGCGCTTCCGCTTTGGTGGAGAGATCCAACGCTCTTTCCAGATCGCCGAGTTTGTAATAGGCCCAGCCGATATTGCCCTGCGTGACGAGCCGAACGACCCTTGCATCCACAACTCTGGCAGCCACGTCCGCGGCCTCGGACTGGTCAATCGCCTCATCGAAGCGGCCCTCCTCGAGCGACATAGCTCCAAGGTTGAGAAGTGAAGTGGACTCCAGAAACCGATCACCGCGAGTGCGCGCGAATTCCAAGCCAAGCCCGAACCAGTGTTCGGCGCCGGAAAGCTGACCTTGCTGGCTGGCGAGGATACCGCGGGCCTGCATCAGGTCACCACATCGCGGGTATGCCGGAGTCCTGCAGAATTGTTCCGCCTCTTTGAGCTTCTGATCAGCTTCTGAGAACCTGTGCAGATAGGCGTCGGCTGTAGCGGCCAGGATCAGCGCGGGAAGGGCCAAGTCAGGTGGTGCGGGAAGTGAGTTGGAATTGAGGAAGTTCAGGGTGGCTTCGTAGTGGCCTTGCCACAGAGCGGCTTCAGCTTCCAGGATTCTGAACTTCCATGCCCACTCAAGGTTGGAATGCTCAAAACGCTGATATGCCTTCTCGGCCTCGTCCTGGCTCTGTTTCAGATTGCCCTGCAGAAAATCCTGGCGGGCACGGTCAAACCCGGCTTGCGGGTCCCCGCCGCCACTGCACGAGAACACGCAAGCCAGAGTCAAGAAAAGGAAAACGAATTCTACGGTTTGGTATGGCCGTTGGCGGCCGCGGTGGCTACCTGCGTTGTACCGTCTCCCAGGCACCCCAGCTTCATGTTGATGCCCGTCAGTTCGAAGTAAGGATCTGGCCGGTTGTAGAGCTTGTCGATGGTCTCGCGTATCATAAGCTCCCCGAGCGCCACGGCGCCAAAGTCCGGGATCACCAGAAGGTTCCCGAACGACTGCACTCCGGGAAGGTTGAGCTCGATGCTCTGAACCACAGAACATGTGATAGGCTCGCGGCTGCTTTGATCGCCCGACTGGGTGGCACGGATGAGACTCTCGACGTGGGCGAGTTTCTCATCGTACTGATCCTTTAGTTCTTTGGGAAGGCCGGCGGCGTTGGCGATCGAGAAGGTCTGTGCTTTGACCCGGCCGAGAAAGTCTGGATCCTCCAGATAGGACCTGCCGTTGGCCGGCAGATCTCCGCAGATGCCGAGGTTCAACTTCAGAGTAACCGGGACACCCGTGACGCGCAGGTTCGTGAACTGCGTGCCCAGGAACGTTACACGGGGCACATGCCCCTGGGGCACGTTGCCTTCATAGTAGGCATGATCGGTGGAAACCTGCGAAACAACCCGGTCCGCAGTGATGACTTCGAATACGTTCAGCCCCTCGATGACCGAGGTCGAGAGCGTCACCCAGTTCTTATTTTTCAGGCTGCGGGCTCCCGACACCCTGGTCTCGCCCCTGGTGAAAGAGATCAGTCCCTGAATGCTGAAGTCCTCGATCTGGCGGTTGAAGTGACCACCCCGCCGGTCGTTCAATGAGAGTGGAGCTTGCGGGTCGATTTTGGCCTCGATGGGACGCTGCAAGTCTCCGCTGAGCACGTTGGCCTCGGCATGGTAGTCATGGGAGGTCGAGTAGGTACTGACTACTGCGGGTGTTTCCGTCATGGTTGCCATAGTGTGCCTTCGCTCCTTTGCGACCTATCTTTGAATTTGTAATTGGAACGACGTGGTCCCCAGGTCTTTGCTGCCGCCGTGCGCGGAAATGCCGTGCAGCGCCATGGTGTAGGTTCCCACTTCCCGATCGATCTTGGGGAAAATCACGGGCGACTGGTCTTGACCGTCCTCAGCCGTGATAGTGAAGGAAGCTGCAAGCTTTCCGCCGGGATTATACAACTCCCCGGTGTAGCGCACATAGGAGCCGTCCGGGGGAATTCTCACCAACAAAAGCAGCCCCTGTCCCTGGGATACGATGGTGGGCGTGCCACCGGCGCCCCACGTCCCTGCGTTCACTGACACCGCCGGCACAACCTCTGGCTGCCTGAGCTCCGATTGCAGCCTGGGATAGGTGACCAGATTCTGATATCCGACCACGGTCAGCAGAAGCGCCAGCGCTGGCGCGGCAAACGCCGGACGGAACCAGGCCAACCAGCCGCGGTACTCGGGGGCCGGACGGGGAACCGTGCGCACAGAAACGGGACCAGCGCTTTGCGCCAGAACAAGCTTGCTGTGCTCCACAAACTGGGCGCCGGCGCTGACATCCACCGCGCATTCCGGACAGTCAAAGTAGTGCTCTTCGAACTCGTCCCGTACCTCGGAAGCGAGCTCGTTGAGCAAGTATCTTTCCGTCAACTTATCTCGAACCACCGCTGTGTGGTCCATGGTTTTGTTCCCCCTCGTAAATAGTGAGTGCCTGGCATGGTCGCATCGTTCTCAAGCGGGGACGAAATCTGGGGGATTCTTTCCCTTGTGCTTTAGATACGATGACTTGAATGCCTGCTTGGCACGGTGTAACAGCACGCGTAAATACTCGCGATCAACGCCGAAGTTACGGCAGACCTCGTCCTTATCCCGTTCTTCCAGGAAAACTTCGCGCAACAGCCGCCGGTCGCGCTCGGAGAGCTTTTCCAGTATCTCCCGGACCTTCTTTTCCTGTTCCGATGCGGTGAGCGCGGCCAGCAGGTCGACGTTCAAAGCAGGAACATTCTTTGCCTGCTCCTCGTCGAGGGGAGCGTGGCGGGAGGCCGAGCGGTAGTGCTCCAGCAGGACGTTATTGCAAATGGAGTTTACGAACGATCCCAGGCGTTCGGGTTGAAGAATTTTCCCGTCGCGCAATGCGACAAGAAAACGGGTAAAGGTTTCCTGGCGTACATCCTCGATCGCTTCGGGCGATTTCAGGCGAGAACCCAGCTTGATCTTGATCAGGGCGCCAAAATAGGCGGAAAAATGCTCCTGGGTGCGGAAGTCCGCGGACCGCAGGCGGCTCAAATAGGATTCGTCAAAAGGCTGGAACTGCAAGCACTTGCCCCGTGGGTTCTGAAGTGTGAGGAAGTGTAACACCGGAGCTGAGCCGGCGCTGCCATTTTCAGGAGCGGAAGCGGGTGAGCAAGGGCGTTTGACCAGGGTGAGATGGCTGCGACGGCGGATGGCAGGCGGGTTGGGCCGAGCGCTGGGCACCGGGATACGGAAACTCCTCAGAAAACAGATCGGACGAACAGGCTGTGCCTTGGGAAGCCTAAATAAGCGCCGGAGCCGCTTCCCCCCGGACCGGCCCCGGCACTGAGAACCCTGCCCGAACTACAGGCCGGATTCCTGAACTGTGGGTCATCGCTAACCAACCGATGTCCTCCACGTATAAGGATAGTGCGGCGAATGCGGGGATCGTTTCAGGGAATCTTCGGGGTGGGGTGACGGCGGGTCTATTTCTTGTGTAGAGTGTTGTGCGGAAGAAACTGGCCCTTATCTGGACATTTGGAGGCAATTTTGCGAAATAAACTGACCTTGTCTGTGGTTGCTCTGCTTGCGCTGGCGGCGTCAATCGCCGGCAATTCGATCGCCGCCGAAGCCCAGTCGCAACCAGCCCCAGCGCACAAAGCGCCGGCTGCCGTGGCAGGCGTAGACATCCCAATTCCAGACATTCCTTATACCAAGTTTGTGCTCAGCAACGGACTGACCGTGCTGGTGCATGAGGACCACAAGGCGCCGGTCGTGGCGGTGAATACGTGGTATCACGTGGGCTCAAAAAACGAGAAGGTGGGCAAGACCGGCTTTGCCCACCTTTTTGAGCACCTGATGTTCAGCGGCAGCGACGACTTCAATCACACCTACATCAACGCCATGGAAAAGGTTGGCGCCACCAACCTGAACGGCACGACCAACAATGATCGCACCAACTACTTTGAGAATGTCCCTACCTCCATGCTGGACTATGCCTTGTTCGCCGAGAGCGACCGCATGGGGCATCTGCTGGGCGTGCTTGACCAGAAGAAGCTCGACCTGCAGCGCGGCGTGGTGCAGAACGAAAAGCGGCAAGGGGAAAATCAGCCCTACGGAGTCACCGAGGAACTGCTCACGGAGAATACCTATCCGGTCGGCCACCCTTATTCGTGGACGGTGATCGGCTCCATGAAAGACCTGGATGCAGCGTCATTGAGCGACGTGCAGGAATGGTTCAAGACTTATTACGGGCCGAACAACGTCACGGTGGTAATTGCCGGCGACGTAACGCCGGAAGTTGCGCACGCAAAAGTCGAAAAGTATTATGGCGAGATCCCGCCGGGCCCGCCCATTGCCAAGCAGGAAGTGTGGATTGCCAAGCGCAGCGGCACGCACCGCGGCTGGGTGCAGGATCGTGTGCCCCAGGCTCGGCTTTATCGGGTATGGAACGTACCGGAATTTGGCTCTCCCGAGGAGCCGTTACTGGACCTGGCGGCGGAAGTGCTCGGCCAGGGCAAGACCTCGCGCTTCTACAAACGCCTGGTCTACAAAGATCAGATCGCGACCAGCGCGACCGCGGACAATGACACGAATGAGATCGGCGGGCAGTTTAGCCTGACGCTCACTGCGACTCCGGGCGGCGACCTGGGCAAGGTGGAAAAGACCGCGGACGAGGAGTTGCAGAGCTTCCTGAAGAACGGTCCCAGCGCGGCCGAGTTGCAATTGGCCAAGACGCAGATTCTGGGAAGGTACGCGCGCATCGTGGAGCGCATTGGGGGCTTCGGGGGCAAGAGCGACGTGCTGGCGCACTGCCAGGCCTTCAAGGGCAATCCCGATTGCTACAAGGACTACCTGACGTGGGTAAAGGCCGCCACGCCCGCCGCGGTGAAGAAAGCCGCCGATGAATGGCTCAGCGACGGCGACTACGTGCTCGAGGTGCACCCGTACCCCACTTCGTTCAAGACGGATGCCAAGCTCGACCGGTCCAAAGAGCCGGCCCTGGGCGGTCCCATGTCGCTCAACCTTCCTGCGTTGCAGAAAGCTACGCTCAGCAACGGGCTGAAGGTGGTGCTGGCGGAACGCCACAGCGCTCCAGTGGTGAATTTCGCGCTGATGGTGGAGAGCGGGTACTCCGCCGACCCGACCGGTGCGACCGGCACCGCCAGTTTCGAGCAGCGCATGCTGGAGGAAGGCACGCCGACGCGCGATTCGCTCAAGATTGGCGAGGAACTGGAATCCCTCAGCGCAAATTTTAATGCCGGCGCCAGCCTCGATTACTCCTTGGTCAGCCTCAATACGCTGAAGAGCACGCTGGACCCGTCGCTTGACATTTATGCTGATCTGATTCTGCATCCGGCGTTTCCGCAGAAGGAATTCCAGCGGTTGCAGAAAGAACGGATCGCCGGCATACAGCGCGAGAAAGTTACACCGCAGTCCATGGCGCTGCGCGTTGTGCCGTCACTGCTTTACGGCAAAGGACATCCCTACGCGGTGCCTTTCACCGGCACCGGCACTGAAGCCAGCGTCACCAAAATGACCCGCGAGGACCTGGCCAAGTTCCACGAGACCTGGTTTAAGCCCAACAATGCCACGCTGCTGGTGGTGGGGGACACGACGCTCGGGGAAATCAAACCGAAGCTGGAAAAACTTCTGGCTTCCTGGAAGCCGGGAACGGTTCCGCAGAGAAGTGTGCCGCATGTGGATGAGCCGGAAAAGGATGTGGTGTATCTGATCGACCGGCCGGGGTCGGGACAGAGCGTGATTTTTGGCGCACAACTGGCGCCTCCGCAGAATGATCCTGACGCGATCGCGCTTCAACTGGTCAATGGCATCTTTGGCGGAAAATTCAGCTCGCGCATCAACATGAATCTGCGCGAGGACAAGCACTGGTCCTACGGCGTGCGCGCCGTCTTGCCGCCAGCTCGCGGCCAGCGGCCCTATATCAGCATCTCGGCGGTGCAGACCGACAAGACGAAAGAATCCATGGTGGAATTGGTCAAGGAGTACAAGGGCATCACAGGCGCAAAACCGATTACGGCCGACGAACTCAAGGACGAGCAGGATAACGTCACGCTCGGACTGCCGGGCACGTTTGAAACCGACCAGCAGCTCAGCGGCGCTTACGGCAACATTCTTCAGTACGGCTTGCCGGAGGACTACTACAACACGTTCACCGAAAAGGCTCTGGCCCTGAAACCTGACGCCGCCAACGAGATTGCGAAGAAATACATTTTGCCGGATCACCTGGTGTGGGTGGTTGTGGGAGATATGAGCAAGGTCGAGGCCGGCATCCGTGAGCTCAACCTGGGCGAGGTTCACAAGATCGACGCCGACGGGAATCCGGTGAAATAGGCAGCGTCAGTTTGAATCTTTGTGCTTGCGTCATCCCGAACCGCGGCGCAGTCAAGCTGCGGGAGGGATCTCCCAAGGCACGATTTTCAGGGAGATCTCCTTCGGCTCCGCTCAGGGCAGGCTCTCTCTCCGCCTGAAAAGCGGCTCCGCTCGGGATGACGCCGACTAGAGGGAACACTGGTCGGGCTGGAGCTTTACTACTGCCGGCGCGCTAATTTTACTTCTTCGCGGCCACCATGATCACAAGCACCACGGGCAGATAGAGCACCGAGGCGTGAAGCAAGCGGCTGGCCATAACCTTTGAGCTCACCCTTGCCAGTTTTCCGACGTGGTAGAGCAGGAAAGCACCCGCCACGACCATCCCTGCCCCGTAGAGCCAGCCCGCACGATCCGCCAGCGGAAGCAGCGTAGCGAGGACTAGGACCAGCGTAAAAACGACGATCTCGAGGCGGGTGAAGCGGGTGTCGCGATCGAACGCGGGCAGCATATGATAGCCGGCCTGACTGTAGTCGTCGCGATACATCAGCGCGATGGCGAGGAAGTGGGGAAACTGCCACAGGAAGAGGATGGCGAAGAGGAACCAGGCCTGCCGGTTGATGGCCGCGGAAGCTCCCGCCCAGCCGATCAGCGTTGGCATGGCTCCGGGGAAAGCACCCAGCAGAGTACACAGCGGCGTTTTACGCTTGAGGGGCGTGTAAACCAGCAGATACGAGAGCAAAGTCGCAATCGCCAGCGCTGCGGACAGCGTATTGACCGCCAAAAGAAGATATAGACCGCCGGCAACGCTCAGCAGAAGGCCGAACCGCAGCGCGTCGCGGCTTGTAAGCCTGCCCGCAGGCAGCGGACGAGAAGCGGTGCGGCGCATTTGGCCGTCCCACATGCGTTCCATCCACTGATTCAAAGTAGCGGTGCCGCTGGCCACCAGCAGCGTGCCGACCAGGGTGTTGATCAGACCGGTGATCCGGAACGGGCCGCGGGAGGCAAGATAGTAGCCAGCCGAGGTCGTCATTAGAATCAGCAGGTTCACCTCGGGCTTGGTGAGGGTGTAGTAATCCCGGAGCTTGGACTTGAGAGAGGCGAGAAACTCGGTCTTAGTTATTGCCATCACGTCTGAGGTCGCCATAGGATCACGATAGACCGGATTCTCCGCCTGGGTCGTCTTCTTCTTCGATTTCTTCTTCGGTACGCCGAACCTGCTTGTTCTTCTTATAGACCACGAAAATCATGCCAATGGATCCGAGGGTGGGAGGAACGACCAGGATCAGGATTCCGCTTTTCAGCGCCCCAATCATTCGCGAACTGGAGGAGGCGGCTTGCGTGTAGCAGAGCGCGCAACTCTGCGAAAAGGCCGGCAGCGCCATCAGCAACAGTACGGCGAGCCCTAAACCGATGGATCGCAATCGCTTCCGCATCTTTCCCTTCGCCAAGGTTCCTATGCTACTTCGCCCACGGTGCTCCGTCCAATATCCGGAAACTGTCGGTCCAACCGTATTGCATGCCCAGGATCACCGCCACCGTGAAAATCAGGACGAACCACCGGAGTCCGCGATTTTCCCACAAATGCATGAAAAAAAGAAGGGCCAGTGCCGCCTCAACGACTGCCACAACCAGCATGCGCACAAACATCTGCGATGCGCTGATGTCCTGATAGGCGATGAGGAACTGTATGCCTGCCAGGGCCAGCATACAAGCGTAGACGATGAGATCTTTTCCCATTCCAGTGTTCTTGTGCTCTTCGGCGGTAGCCATGTAATTTTTCTCCTGCTTCCCCAGGGTCAGTGAACGAAGTGTCAGTGGGCCAAATTTAAGAGATAGACGAGCGGCACGACGAACATCCAGACCAGATCGACAAAGTGCCAGTAGAGGCCGGTGATTTCGATATCGTCGGCCTTATAACGCCCGCCCATGTAGCGCAAGGCCACTACGATCAGGGCGATCACACCGCCGGTTACGTGCAGCAGATGCAGGCCGGTAATGCTGAAAAACAGCGAACTGAACAGTGGCGTGCCCCAGGGATTGTGGAAAAGCGTGGCACCCTCGTTGATCATTCCCATCCATTCCCGAAGGTGCAGGGCGGCGAACAGGATTCCGGCCACGGCGGTAATCATGGTCCAGCGGAAGGCTCCGGCTTTGTCGCCCCTCTGTGCCGAGCGCACGCCGAACAGCATGGTCAAGCTGCTGGTGAGCAGGATCAAGGTCATGATTGCGACATTGGTGATGCTGTGAAAGGGCCGCGGCCAGTCGGGGGTGGCGTTGCGAATAAATCCATAGGCCACCAGACAACCGGCAAAGGTCGCGGTGTCGGCGATAATGAACAGCCACATCGCCATCTTTTTCGCAGGAACCGAAAATGTCGGTTCTTCCATCAGGCCGGCGTGTCCGCCCATTGTCACGTCCGCTTGGCTCACGGTGCTTCCTCCCAAATGAGTATTGCTAGAGCTTCATCCACAACAGCAACAGCAGATACACCCAAAGCGCGTCCATAAAGTGCCAGTAATAAGCGGTGGCGTCGAGCGTGCTTTTGCGCAGAATCGACAGGTCAAGCCTGCGAATCACCCGGACCAACCCGCCCAGACCGCCCAGCACATGCAGTGCGTGGATGGCGGTGAGCACATAGAAAAATGAGCTGTTGGGATTGGTGGCCAGGAAAAGTCCCTGCGAGCGCAGTTGCCGCCACGCGACATACTGGCCTACCACAAAGAGCAATCCGAAAGACAGAGCAACGTAAAGCCAGAGAGTCGGCTTGGCGGCCGCAGTATTATCGCCGCTGAAGAATACTCGCACTTGGCGCCGCGCTACTTCGAGCGCCACACTGCTGGCGAACAACACCAGAGTGTTCAGATATAGGACGGGAGGCAAAGCGAGATGTCCCCAATCCAACGCTGAGCCCTGGCGGACGATCAGGGCGCTGGTAAAAGCCGCGAAGGTCATGGCGATCGACGCGATCACCACCCAGATTCCAGTCGAAGCCGGCGGCGGGGAGTAGTCCTTCACGGCGGGCCGTTTGCCATTTGCGGGGGCGATATTCCGCCAGCCGCCATTGCCGGAGTTGCCTGGCGGCTGCGGCTGATCGCCATGCTTTTCGATTTTTGGCGGTTCGTGAGCCGTTGTCGCCATAAGCCTACAGACTCCAATTCAGAATCGGTGCTTTACGCCTCGTCGTGTTCAGTCTTGACCTTTTCCGGCGAGGCTTGCATGACATAGTCGCCCACCGAGCTTTCGACCCCGTACTGATAGGGATCATGGAAAACCTCGGGCAGTTTGTCGCCGAAATTATTGTGGGGCGGCGGCGTGGTGGGCGTGCTCCACTCCAGGGAAGTCGCCTGCCAAGGATTGCCGGAGGCTGGTTTGCCCCAGAAGCGGCTGTGGATCAAGTTGTAGACGAAGATCAGTTGCGCCGCACCCATGCACAACGCGGCCACGGTGATGAACTTGTGCAGGGGAATGAGCGGCTGCATGTAATCGGGCGAAAACGCCTGGTAGCGGCGTACGTTGCCCGCCAGTCCCAGGTAATGGAAGGGCATGAAGATGGCATAGGCGCCGACGAAACTGAGCCAGAAGTGCACCTTCCCCAAGGTTTCGTTCATCATGCGGCCATACATCTTGGGGAACCAGAAGTAAGTTCCGGCAAAAATCCCGAACATCGCGGCGACGCCCATCACCAGGTGGAAGTGCCCCACCACGAAATAGGTCGCGTGCAGCATGATGTCGAGGGAGGGCTGCGCCAGAAAGAAACCGCTGACCCCACCGGCGATGAACATCGAGATGAATCCCAAGGCGAAAAGCGAAGCGGCATTAATCCTCAACTTCGCGCCATAGAGGCTGCCCAGCCAGATCAGCACAATAATCGTGGATGGGATGGTTATCACAAGAGTGGGGAAAGAAAAAGCCAGCGACGAGACTGGATTCATCCCGCTGACGAACATGTGATGCCCGTAGACCATGTAGCTGAGCACGGCCAAAGTGCCCATGGAGTAGACCAGGACCCGGTGACTGAGCATGGGCTTGCGCATGTTGGTAATCAGAACATGCGAGACGATCCCCATGCCGGGCACGATGGCGATGTAGACCTCGGGGTGTCCGAAGAACCAGAAAAGGTGCTGCCAGAGCAGGGTTGATCCGCCGGAGTGCGGCTGCATCTGGTCATTGATGACGATGTTGCTGGATGCGAAAAAGCTGGTTCCCGCCACGTGGTCCAGAATGAGCAGAATGCAGGCCGGCATCAGCACGGCGAAAGCAGTGAGGCCCATGCAGGAAGTAACGAACCAGGCCCAGGCGCTGAGCGGCAAACGCCACAGGCTCATGCCCTTGGTGCGCATATCGAGCGTGGTGGTGATGAAGTTCAACGAGCCCAGCAGCTGTCCGACGCAGAAGATGCCGATCGAAAGAGCCCAGAGCACCACGCCGGTTCCTTCCCCAGGACCGCCAACCTCGCCTAACGCGCTGAGCGGGGCGTATTGAGTCCAACCCCCGAGCGTAGGCCCGGTGCCGACGAAGAACGAAGAAACCAGAACCAGAAAAGCTACGAACGTCACCCAGAACGACATCATGTTGAAATGGGGGAACGGCATGTCCTCGGCGCCGACCTGGATGGGCAGAAAGTAGTTGCCGAAGGCCGCGAAGGGTGCGGTGGTGAGCACGAAGAAGACCATGATGGTGGCGTGCATGGTCATCAATTGCAGGTAAAACTCCGGCGTCATCACATCGCCAGGTGCGCCGTTCTTGGTGAGCAAGTGCAAGCCCGGAATCGCGGCGTTGGTCCAGCCGAGGTGGAGGCGCATCAACCAGGAAAGTGACATGCCCACGAGCGCTGCCACCAGGCCCAGCGCGTAATACTGCTTTCCGATGACCTTGTGGTCCAGACTGAAAACATGCTTTGCGATGAAACTCGTGGGCGCGTGGTGTACGCCGGCGTCGTGCTTTGCCACATCGTGCATGGATCACCCCAGGAAAATTTTTCTGCCGCACCCGCTCGAACCGGGATACTCACTGTTACTGCAAAGCCGCTTCCTTCTTCAGCCAGTCGTCATAGTCCTGCTGCGACAAAACCGAAAGGTAGGCCTTCATGTTGTAGTGGCCCAGGCCGCAGAGCTGGGTGCACACGATCTCGTATTTTCCGATCTTGGTCGCGGTGAAGTGGAGAGAAAGATCGAGCCCGGGAACGAAATCCTGCTGCACGCGCAACTCCGGAACAAAAAAGGAATGCCCGACATCTTTTGTGTGCATGAGCAGATGGACCTCGCGGTTCACCGGAACGGCCATTTCCGCTGTTACGATGTCGTCTTTCGAGTCCGGATCGTGGGTCGTGTCGAGACCATAGAAGTTCTGATTCGATTCGCTGATCTGGTCGGGGTGAATCGGACCAAATTTGCCGTCCGGACCAGGGTAGCGGAAGTAAAAGGCGAACTGCCCGGATTGCACTTGAATGGGCAGGGCGTTGGCCGCAGGAGGGGTGAAGTAAACGGTCGCCCAGGCCTTGACGCCAAACAATCCGAGGGCCATGACTTCGGTGCCCACCAGCAGGACGGCTGCCCAAACCATGGCCTTGGCGCCCCCTGGAAAATTCCTGATCTTATCTCCGGGCTTTGGATTGGAAAATTTCCAGATGAAAAAAGCCAGGATGATCTGCGAAACCACGAACGAGATTCCCGCCTCTGCCATGGTCTCAGACATCTGCTCGTCGATCGGCGCGCCATGAGTTGAGATGTCTTCCGCCATCCACCAGGTATGGCGGAGGATGGGAATCGCGGAAAGAATCGCGATAGCCACAATGGTGACCGCAAAGAATTTCGCCATATTGCCCTCGAAATTGACCGGCTTGAATCCGGCTTGGTGAGTCTGTTTCAGCGACAGATGTTCTGAAACGGCTAGGCCACCTGTTGGGTCGAGCCGCCACAGGACTTGATTGCGCTGGCCTCGTCGCTCTGGACATCGAAAACAGCGGACAGATGAGTAATCTCAAGCAGATCGTGGACTCTCTTGCTGAGGTTGGTGAGCTTCAATTGACCACCTTGATTTCGAACGGTAGCGTGAGCCTTGACCAGTTCCCCGAGTCCGGAACTGTCGATGTAATGAACCGCGCCCAGGTTCAGCACGATCGCTTTCCGGCCTTTCTCCATCAGATCCCGAACGATCTCGCGCAGAATTACATTTCCCTCGCCCAGGGTAATTCTTCCGCTGACGTCGATAACGGCAACGCCGCCCAAGTCCCGCGTGGCGGCTTGCATCCTTTCGGGGGTCGCTCCGTGGATTCCCAAGCCCAGCCGGTCAAGAATCGCGGATGCCGAAGCTGCCAGCGACTGGGATTCGGTCCGGACTACGATGAGCGAACGGCCTTCTTTGAGCACTTCCCGGAAGAATGCGACGTCCTCAGCGGACTTCTCGCCAGATGCGGGCTTCGGTGCGTTGGCGTTGTTTGCTGCTGCCCCGCCGATGCCCGCGCCCGTGCCCGCACCTGCGAGCCCGAGCAGCGCAGCCGCTCCAAACCCTAGAGCGAATACCGTGCCGACCCCGGGAAGAAGCAGCGAGGCAGCCACCACACCGGTGGTCATTCCGGCCGCTCCCCCGACGAAGCCTCCCACATAGGCGCCGAACTGCTTGGCGACTGTTTTTGCCTCGGATTCCGACCGAGTCAGGAACACGACGGATTCATCCGGCACACCGCCCTCGCGCAGCTGTCTGACCGCCCTCTCGGCGTGATCGCGTGAGGCAAAAACTCCGATTGCAGTTTCCATAAGGCATCCTGTCCCCAGCACAGCATCGGCACCCAGCCGGGCGCCAACGCTAAGCTGGTCCGTTTTACTGGCTTAGAAACCTCTCTTAGTACAAATCGAACTCTAGTGCGAATCGAACGCCGTGGTCATTTGGCTTTAAAGGTGAAATCGGCAGTGCCGGCCCCGCCGGCGGCTACGGTCACTTTTGCCGTTTGCGTGCCGTAGGTCTCCTGCCACGCCGTGACCGTGTAGCTTCCCGGCGGTACGTTGCTGATGGTGTAATTGCCGCTCGCATCGGTAGTCGCGTAGGGCCCCTTCACGACGACATACCAGCCGTTCATCCAGGGATGGATGTTGCACTTGACCGGGATCACTTCCGTGGCCTTCCAGCTCTTCTCGACCGGAGCGGCTCCCGGCGGCTGCGACTGGTTCCAGGGAATATTGCCGGTCATCGGATTGGGCAGCGGATGAATATTGTGGGTGGTCTGATCGCTGGTTACGACTTTGAAAGTCTGGCCGACGTCCATCGCCAACACGTGCGGCGTGTACATACAGTTCTTCTGGTCAAACACCGGGACTGCAGTAGAGGTCGTGGCTGGGCCGGTCCAATCGGAAATATAGAGGACCACATTCTCCAAGCCTCCGCTGGCCCCTGCCACAACCGTTTCCAGGTGGGGGGTATCGTTGGCATGGGCCTTGGAACAGTAAGGGTCCTTCGACATGTCGATGCCCTTCATGTGCGGAGCGGCGCCGTCCAGTTTGACGGTGCCGGTGATCTTGCCTTCACCGGCGGCGCTGACGCGCTGACCCAAAATCAATACTCCCGAACAAATCAGAACTACTGCCGATAGTAAAGCCGAGAAATAGCATCGCTTGCTCATGGCAAAAAGCCTCCTTGAACCCTTACAACGTTTAAGCCCGGTTGTGCGAGCGTCCTCGCCGTTGTTACTGTTGTCCCGCCGGAGCATTCGGGTCTACCGGCTTCAGATTGAGGCCTTTTGCGAGAATTTTTTCCTTACTGTTTTGATGCATTAGCGTTCGCAGGTAGAAGACCAGGTCCCACGCCTCCTCCGGCTTGATGTTGTCGGCGTAAGACGGCATGGGCGTGCCGTCCAGGCCGGTCATGAAGATCCGGTAAATGTCCTTATCCGTTTCGCCGCATTTTGGCCGGGCGCCCTCGGTGAAGTTATAGGGTGCAATCGGCCGGCCAAGATCGTCGGTGAGAGTGGCGGCGGAAGGTCCGTTGGCCTGACCCAGCACCCCGTGGCACTTCCAGCACTGGACGCGGGCGAAAACATCGCGCCCCGCCTTGATGCGATCGGCGGTGACTTCCGGCTCCGATGGAATCGTGATGGGAGTACCGGGCTTTTCGGTCGCCCAGCGCGGCGAGTAGTGCTTTATCCAGGCCACCAGGTCGGCGCGCTGCTGCTTGGTGAAAGTGCTCCACTGCGGCATGTTCGAGCGGTCGAGGCCGCGGGCGATGGTGTTGAACAGATCCTCGTCCGTCGGCAAGGTGCCGGTTGGAGTCGAGCGGCACTTAAACACCGCCTGCTGAAAATCGCGCGGCTTGGGGTCGACCCAAGGGAAGTTCTCGCCGTTGCCGTCGCCCAGGTCGCCATGGCAACCGACGCAGTAGCGGCGGTAGTCACCCTTGGCGTCTTTGGCGTGACCGGTGAGATTTCCGACGTGGCTTTCAATGCCCATGCGGGGCTCAAAGTCAGCCTGCGTGAGCTGCGCCGAGGAGGCGCTCGGGAGCGCCAAAACCGCAGTTGCGCCCATCAGAAGCGACCATTTCTGCAATCTTGTCCGCATATCTATCCCTCTTTAGAAATCGAAGTCGAATCCGATCAAAAGTTCGCTGGTGTTCACGTTAACCGTACCCAGACCGAGCGTGGCGCCGGTGCCGTCCTGGTGCAGCCAGTTGTATTCGTTATGCCAGGCAAAGCCCGCCCGGCTGGTCATGAACGGGTTGTAACGATAACCGATGGTGTAAGTGGAAATATTGCCGAAATTGGATGCTGACGGCCCGGCCGTGAACGTACCGGAGCTGGCGGACAGGCATCCCATGGCCGCCGCGCACCCCGCGCCGTTCGCTTGCCGCGACATCCGCTCCGACTCAAAGCGACCGATAAAGATGAGCTGCGGACTGTACACGTAGTGGCCTTCAAACGTGTAGCCGTTCCAGCTGGGCGCCTGCGACCCGACCGGCAGGACCGTTCCCGGCACATTGTTGGCGGGGCAGCCAGGCGTAGGACTCGAACAGGTTGCCGTGGTGCCTCCGTTGCCGTCGGTCTGGATGGCGTTGCCATAACCCTGCCCGAACCAGGCGTTATCGGAGCCGTGCTGGGTGACGACCGTGAGGTCAACATGCGGGCCAAAGTAGAATTGCCCGACGAAGCCCTCGCGAGTGAATCCTTTGTTGGCGATGCCCGAACCACCAATCGGCACCCCGCCAGTAGTCAGATAGTACGTAGCCGCTTCGCCTGCCATGGCGTAGAAACCGATACGTTGCACGCCCAGCCTGCCGGCATCAAAAGCCTGGCTGCCGGTAAAGAATGCAGTGTAGGAGTTGGCTCCCGTGCTCAAGTTGACGTTGCCATCACTCGAGCTGATGAGGGAGGCGGAAATGCGCGTCCGATCATCCACGGAGTGCCCCAGATACTCGATGCCGAGCTGGTTGTCGCCGATCTGCCCGAAGATGTTCGCATCCCCCACCGGGATGAAGTGGTAGGTCTGATAAATACCGCCGTTACCCGTCAGCGTCAGGATGCGCTTTTCAGAGAGCAGGTTATCGAGCTCGAATCGACCGAATTTAATGTTGAGCCAGGGACTGCCGAACATGTTGTCCAGCCGGCCGAACACCTGCTCGAAGTGGAACGCACCGGTCGGATCCGACGACGGAAGCAGGTAGAACGAAATGTTCTTCTCCAACGTGCCGCCAGTGTGGAAGTCGAGACCGCTCAAGTCAAAGCCCGACGTCGAGATGCGCTGGATCGCAGCACCTCCAGTAGGGGCGCCACCCGAGTAGGTGTCCACCTCGACTTTGCCGGTGCTCACGCGATGCCAGATCGGCGTGATGCGGAACGTGACCGGCCAATAGCCGGGGTTCTGCCAGATCGGGGCATCCCGGTCGTTCATGAGCTGGTAGCCGTTGTCTTTGAATTTCTGGCCGAAATAATTCAGCATCGGCCAGGATTCATGGCAGGCCGAGCAGCGGAGGCCGTACTTGCGGGCAAACGCGGGGAGAGCGTTCGCCGGCTGGCTGCCAGTCAGAAACAGGAAGGCGGCAACCAGAGCGGCAACTGAGAGGGAGGTTAAGAACGAACGACTGTGCCTGCGAGACCGCGTCAACGTGGACATGACGGACTCCTGAAACAGATTGTGATTGCCTCAAGAACGAACGACGCTACAGTTGCCGCAAAGGATGCTCAGAATACTAAAGACCGAACCGGACCAGAGGAAGTGAATCCAAAGGAACCCCTTCCCGCTGCGGACCACGAAAACCGGTCGTGACTCTTTCTGGTCATACCACCCTACCGAGGCGGAATCCTACCGCGACTAGTGGTTGAAGTGCAAGGGGGTGACGAAATATTTTTTACAATAATTTGACAAGTACCCCCAAAACGCTGACTGTGGGTCACGCCGTCGAGATCCGCTTCTCGACACAAATTCCTCTTGGAGTTGACAGCTTCTCAACCCTGGATTAAGAGTTATGCTGGTACTTCGCGGCATTGTGATTTCGGCTGAACCGAGCGGCTTGCAAGCGGTTAAGGTAGAGAGCGTGGTCCCGGGTCACCTTATGGACAAGTTGGTTGCCGATGTGTTTGACCCAGTAAAAGCGGCAAATTTGAGACGCCGCACTCACCGGGCCGCGGCCGCCCTGCTCTTCCTGGGGGCAGTATTTGCCCTGTTTTCCACAGCGGCTCCCGTGCTTCACGCCCGGGAAAAAGACACCGCGCAGTATGGCGCCGGGCTCATCGTGAACATCCCGTTTCCCGAAAACGAAGTCGTTCAGGTCATACAGGACGTAATTCAGAACGGAATCATCCGGGGTACTAAGGAGTACAACAAGGACGAATACATTTCCGGAGCCACTCCGGAAACTACGACGCGGGTGTTCCCATCGTGGACCGAAGGCGGCAAGGTCTTCTACAAGGTGCGCCTGAAAACCCTGGACCCGCGAAATTTCAAAGACAGCGGCGACGTGGGCACACTGGCGGTCCGCTACATCGTGCAACCGCAGGGCGGGAAGAACACCGTCCTTCGCATCGACGCGCGGTTTCTGGAGGATTTCCGCCGCATTGGACACGCCTCGAACGGGTCGGTCGAAAGCGCCGAATACAAGAACATCCACGAACGCCTGGACGCGATCGAGTCGATGAGGATGGAGACCGAGGAGGCTCTGAAGGAAAAACAGGAGCACGAAACGGCGGTTCGCAAGCAAGCGCCGGACCCAGCGCTGGAGACGCCCGCAGTCATTCCAGAATCAGCTCCTGCCACGATCGCCACTAGCGGGGTCCCACCGAACGAGGTCCCGCCGAATGGCGTGAAACCATCCTCTCCACAGACTCTGGAACAACACGTTCAGGATCTGAGGCGGCAGGTGCAACGGTTGGTGAAGGCGCCGGGAGCGGCGCTTAGATCTGCTCCCTTCCACACGGCAACCGCCCTGCAGTCCCTGCCCACGGGAACCGAGGTTCTGATCGTGGTTACGACCACTTACTGGCTGGGGGTGGAAACGCATGACGGCCAACACGGATGGATCCTGCGCGATGAACTGGAGCTGGCGCCATGAGATGCGTCGTGAGGGCCGTGGGGCGAACTGATTTGTCGCGAGTTGAATTGTGGCGCGCTGGGCGGGGCATCGTTCTCGCGTGTCTGGTCGCTGCCGGTCTCGCGGCCGGGCAGGCCCCTGCGCAATCCAATCCCAACGAACGCGCCTTTCCGCAGTCCAAAGCCGCGGTCGAAAAGGCGCTGGCTGCCATGCAGGCCAGCCTGGCCGGCCGGCTTCCAGTGCTGGACGGATTCGCCGAGCCCGCGGGGCATCCCCTCGACCGCTACCAGCGCGCCTACTACCAGGCCGAAGTCCAGGTCCGTGCGATCGCATCGGGAGGTTCGATCGTGCAAATCAGCACAAAGCTTACGGCCTGGTACGGCGATCCGGCAGTTGCTCGCTCAGGGTACCAGTTGCTGACTTCCAATGGCCGGATCGAAGCGGATATTCTCGACCAACTCGCCGAGCAACTGGCGAAGAGTACGACCGAGAGTGGCAGTAAAGCAGCATCGGTGGTCTCGCCGAAGCCATCCGCCGAACCATCGCCAGCTACCGAACTGCGAGCTGGACGATCGCCAGCCGCGGAGCCGACGATCTCTGCGCCTTCTCCTAAGTTTCCCGATACCGATCGAACCTTCTCGTCGTCATTAAGCCAGGGACTGGCGGCCGAGGTGAAGAACGGTCCGGGTCCCGAGGCAGCGACCGAAAAATCAAAGAGTGCTCTGCAGTTGGAAGCCGACAGCTTGGAGGAAGTTCTCAAGAATCAGGGGCATCCTAAGAACCTGGTAGCCGTCAAGAAATCGGGCACGCCGGTGGTCGCGACTCCGAGCCTGACAGCGAAGCCGGAGTTTCTGGCCAGCTTGCACGATGAATTCGAAATGCTCGACTTTAACGCGGATTGGGTGCACGTGCGCGTGTCGGGCTTGTCGCGGGGATGGATTTGGCGCAACAGCGTAGAGATGCCGGAGGGGATTCCCGACAGCGCTGCTGCCTCATCGGCGCCGGCGTCCGCAGGAGAATTGTTTCACGTGGTGCGGGAAGAAACTTCGACGTTTCCGGGAGATTGGGAGCCGCTCAAGAACAAGAGCGTAAGAATTATCTCAGTGCAGAAAGTCGACGGCGATGCGAAAGACGCCGGCCCCCAGGAGCGGCTCGAATATGCAAAATTCTTGCTCGGAAAAAGCTTCGAGAACGCTGGCCAGAAACCGGAAGTGGCCGGCGTGGTCGTGATTTTTGATGCGGCCGACGGCGGCATGATCGCTGCCACCATGGCAGCCCTTCAGCAATGGAAAGCCGGAACATTGTCGGATGCGGCTCTCTGGCACCGCTGCTTCTTCGATCCTCCTGAAACGTTCGATCCCTCGGGATCTTCCGCGAGCCAATAGGCGCGGCCAAAAAAAGAGAGGGCGGTGATTCACGCCCTCTCATCTGCCACAACTTCAACGCCACAATTCAGCCCACACGTTACTGCTGCTGCGAAGAATCCGGTGCGCCGTCTCCGTTCTGGTGATGTCCTTGCCACTGCTCGTGCTTGCTCTGCATGGCATCAAATTTCTTCTGCTGGCCGGCATCGAGCAGCGCCCGAATCTGATCCTCGGACGCCTTGTGGATCTGCATCATCTTGGACCGGCGATCTTCTTGCGCGAGCGAGGAATCAGATCGCACGCCCTGCATCTGCGATTGTGCCGACTTCAAAACGTCCAGCACCTTGGGCTGCTGGTCCGAAGTCAGATTCAATTCCCTGGTCAGCATTTCGGTTCGCTTCGCGGGATCAAAATGGTGGCCGCGGCCGTGTTCCTGGGGCGCGTTCGCGGCAGCGGATTGCTGGTCACTACTGCCACTGTCTTGCGCGATGGCCGCGGGTACGGCAGCGATGACGCCTGCCAGCATGAGCACGAGCAACGAATGTTTCAACATAATGTTTCCTCCTGTAAGTTCTAGTGAGTGGGCTTGTCTGTATGAACCTGATTATCGACCCGGAGTTGCGGTAGCGCGGCCACTTTTACGAATCTTTACTCATGCGTACTAATTCGGGACAGTCGCCGACAACCCATACAGATCGAGCGCTGGATAGCCGCGAACAGACAAAACTTTACCGTGGCTTCGAAGCGATCAGATTATCATCGCATTGAATGATCGCATCTTAGTGATCTCAACTCAGCGATCGCATCATGATGATCGCAACACCGATCGCAAGGCGCGGGCAGTACGAAGGATAGATTTCGATGATGGCAACGGGCAGGGTCGCGTCCCGATATTTGTTGTTCGGCTTAATTCTGCTGCGGGCCTTCGGTCACGCCCAGGCACAGAACCCGCCAGCGCAACCTTCTTCGGAGCAGCATTCGGAGGAACAAACCCAGCCCGCGCAAGCTCCGCCCGCACCGGTTCAACCCGCACCCGTTCCGCTGGCACCGGTTGGCGGTGGAACGATCCACGGCATTGTGCGGTCGGGTAACATGCCGATTCCGGGCGCGGCAATCTCCATAACTCTCGCATCTTCCTCCGACCAGAAAATCGTGACCGGGAACATCGCAACCTGGAGCGATGTGGATGGCAGCTATTCCGCGGCAGTCCCAGCGTATGGGTCCTACGCCGTGCAGGTGCAGATGGTGGCATTTGCCAACAGCACGCAGCAGGTCGCGATCGATGCCGCCCACCAGGATGTGCCCGCGAATTTTGACTTGACTCTTTTATCGCGTACCCACGACGCGAGTGTTCAGCCGCGGAGGCCGACTGGGACGAACGCGGCGCAGCGAGGATTTCAGACTCTGGCGACGCTACAGAATGGACAGGATACAAGCGGCAACACGATGAGTGACGTCGTGCCGTCGGGGATGCCGATTCCGGGGATTGATCCGAACAGTGCGACCGAGTCCATCGCCGTCTCCGGCAACACTTCCAATCCGCTCAATGCGATGAGCGGAGACGAACTTCAGCAGCGCATCAACGACGCCCGCCAAAATGGGGGCGGGTTCGGAGGCGGGGGAGGATTCGGCGGCGGAGGCGGGTTTGGCGGAGGCGGCTCGGGACGCGCCATGACCATTACAGGCCGCCGCGGTTTCGATATTAATCATCCGCATGGGTCGATTTATTACGGAGTGGGAGACTCTGCGCTGAATGCAGCGCCTTACGCGCTGGCCGGCGAACCGGCGACAAAGCCGGGATACTTGCAGAACAACTTCGGCGGGTCGATTGGCGGGCCGCTGAATATTCCCAAAATCTATCACGGCGGCACCAAGACGTTTTTCTTTGTCAATTACAACGGCAAGCGCGGGGAGAATCCTTTTGATCAGTTCTCTACAGTGCCGACGCTGCTGGAGCGGCAAGGAAACTTCTCGCAGACGACTTACACCTCCGGCGTGGAAGCGGGACTGCCAGTCCAGATTTTCGACCCCGCGACCAACACTCCATTCCTGAACAACACTCTGCCGCAGATCAACCCAGTTGCGACCGGACTGCTGGCGTACATTCCTTCGCCAAATTTGCCGGGCGATTACCAGAACTTTCACTATGTGACGTCGACGACCAGCGACAGCGATGATCTGAACGTGCGGATCAATCACACCTTTGGCGCCGCGCCTGCGGGCGGACGGCGGGGTGGTGGGCGCAATGCTCCGCGCAACAATCTCACGTTTGGCTTTCACTATCACGGATCGGACTCCAACATTACGAATCCCTTTCCCAGCGTCGGCGGCAATACGAACGTTCGCAGTTTTGACGTGCCCATCGGTTGGGTGAAGAGCGTCGGCAAACTCACTAACAGCCTGCGCGTCGATTTCAATCGCAGCCGCACGCGCACCCAGAACCTCTACGCGTTCAACAATGACATCGACAGTACGCTCGGAATCGCCGGAGTCTCGACGAATCCGTTTGACTGGGGATTGCCCAGCCTTTCGTTCACCAACTTCGCCGGCCTGCAGGACGTCAATCCGCAACTCCTGCGCAACCAGACCTACACGCTTTCCGACTATGTCGTGTGGACTCGCGGCAAGCACTCCTGGCGGTGGGGCGCAGACCTCCGCCGCGTCCAACTCAACCCTGAGACCAGCAGCAACGCCCGCGGCTCTTTCACTTTCAGCGGCCTCAACACGCAGCAGATCGTCGGTGGAGAGCCCGTCGCGGGAACCGGCTATGACCTGGCGGACTTTCTTTACGAGGGGCAATTGGGAAGCCAGCTTGCCTACGGCTTGCCCCAAACAACCGCGGTGCAGTTTGGGCAGGACAGCTATCACTTCCACGGCAACTATTGGGACCTGTACGCGCAGGACGAATGGAAGCTGCGCGGGAATCTCACTCTGAACCTCGGCGTCCGTTATGAATATGTCTCGCCGCTCACGGAAGAAAATAATCTCATCGCGAATCTTGATCTTTCGCCCGGAGTTTTAAATCCCGCGCTGGGCGCGCCGGCCGTCGCTCTCGTTTTGCCCGGCCAGACCGGACCCTACAGCGGCAGTCTGCCCGACAGCCTGGTGCGTCCCGACCGCAAAGCTTTTGCCCCACGCGTTGGATTTGCCTGGAAGCCGCTCGCAAAAACCGTGGTGCGCGGCGGGTATGGCATCAACTACAACACGGGAGCCTATCAGACTATCGCCCAGCAACTAGCCTTTCAGCCGCCGTTTTCAACGGCCGAGACTAACATCCAGACTGCTCCTGGAGAACTCACGCTGGCCAGCGGGTTTCCCGCGCCGGCTCAGGGCGCAATCACGAATAGTTACGCAGTGAATCCGAACTATCGGTTCGGTTATGTGCAGATCCGCAATCTGGATATTCAGCAGCAGCTTCGTCCCACACTGTTGCTCAACATTGACTACACGGGAACCAAGGGCACCAACCTCGACATTCTGGAAGCGCCCAACCGCACGATATCGGCGATTCGGATTCCGAATGCACAAGCGTTCACTTTCGAGAACTCCGTGGGTGACTCCGAGGCCAATGCGGGATCGGTGCGATTGCGCAAGCGCCTGGCGAATGGGTTTTCCATCGGAGGAATTTACACGTTCTCCAAATCGATCGACGATGCGTCGTCGATCGGAGCAGGAGCCACAACCGGCTCAGGCAGCGCCGGTCTGGGAGCCGGAGGTACGGGCGCCGCGGGCGGGGGCGCGAGTGCCTCCGCAGGCAGCGGCGCAAACAGCATAGCCCAGAATCCCTTTGACCTCTCCGGCGAACGCGGGCTCTCCAGCTTCAACCAGACTCAGAAATTCACCGCCGATTATTTGTTGGAACTGCCGTTTGGACACGACAAGAAATGGCTCACGGGAAGCACTCCTCTGCGCGCTATCTTCGGCGACTGGCAATGGAGTGGGGATTGGACGCTCGCGTCGGGACTTCCCTTCACGCCTCGTCTAGTCGGCAGTCCTTGCGAAATCAACGGTGGCACAAATGGCACTCTGCGGCCCGATGTTGTCCCGGGACAATCGATTCAGTTGTCGAATCATTCGAGTCGTGAGTGGTTCAACACGGCGGCCTTTGCCGTTCCGTCGACCTGCCAGTACGGCAACGCCCGCCGCAACAGCATCATCGGGCCTCCAACGCACGTCTTTGATATGGCTTTGACCAAGGTTATCCCGCTGAACGAATCCCGCGTGCTGGAGTTTCGAGCGCAGGCCACCAACGTGTTCAACATTCCGAACTATTCGTCGATTGATACGTCGGTCACGTCGCCGACATTCGGTCGGGTCACCGGGGTTGGCCTCATGCGGCAAATTACAATGACCGCCCGGTTCCGCTTTTGAGGGCAGAGCAGAAATGAATTTCATCCCGCACCAGTGGGCGCGCAAGACTTTGGCAACACTGCTGCCGTTCGCGGTTTTGTGCTCTTCATTTTCCGCGCAGCAGGCCGCACAGCAGTCTGCACACCAGCCATCGGACTACACCTTTCGCGTGCAGAGCAATCTGGTGCTGGTGAATGTTACGGTCAGAGACAAGAATGGAAATTTCCTCCGTGGGCTGAAGCCCGCGGACTTCACCATCCTAGAAGACGGCAAGCCGCAAAAAGTAGATTCATTCGATGTGGAGGATGTGGATGCAGTGACTGCGCAGGACGTAGCTCAGACGAAGACGCTGGCCGGCCCGTTGCCTCCGGTGGCGAGTCCGAGTGCCGGTGCGATTCCCGCTGCGGGCGCAACAAATCCGTATAAGGATCGGCGGCTCATCGTTCTGTTCTTCGATCTTTCGGCCATGGAGCCTGACGAAATCGATCACGCAGTGACCTCCGCGCAGCACTACGTCGACACCCAGATGGCCCCGGCCGACCTGGTCTCAATTGTTTCCCTGGGAAGCGCACTGCTCGTCAACCAGGATTTTACTGGCGATCGCGATCTGCTCAAGAAGCAGCTGCAGGCTTTCAGTTCGGGCAGCGGCCAGGGCTTCGAGGAAGGAACCACCGGCACGACCGAAGGCACGCCAGACACCGGGCAGCCATTCACCGCCGACGATACGGAATACAACATCTTCAATACCGACCGCCGGCTGGAGGCGCTGCGTTCCGTGGCGGAAAAACTCTCTCACCTCGACCAGAAGAAGTCTCTGATTTATTTCTCCAGCGGCATGGACCGAACCGGCATCGAGAACCAGTCTGAGTTGCGGGCGGCCACGAATGCAGCGGTGCGGGCAAACCTGGCGATCTACACTATGGACATGCGCGGCCTGCAGGCGCTGGTCGCCGGCGGAGAAGCCCAGAACGCCAGCCTGCGCGGCACCTCCGCATACTCCGGCCAAGCCACGATCAACGCCCTGAATTCCAACTTCACGACGCAGGAAACTCTGGTCACGCTGGCCAGCGACACGGGCGGACGCGCCTTCCTCGATTCCAACGATTTCAGCCAGGTCTTCAAAGGAGTGCAGCAGGATACTTCCGCCTACTATCTGCTCGGCTATCGCAGCACAAATCCGGCCAGGGACGGGCGTTACCGCCGCATTACGGTGAAGGTGAACGTCCCCGGCGTGAAGATCGACTTCCGCCGCGGCTACTACGCTCCCGCCGACTACCAGCATTCCACCAAGGAGGATAAGGAGCTGCAACTTCAGCAGGAACTCGCTTCCGAACTGCCGACCACTGACCTTCCTCTCGATCTCGCGGCCGCTTACTTCCGCATGGAGGCCAACAAGTATTACATTCCGATCTCGCTCGTAGTTCCGGGCTCGGAAATCCAGTTTACGCGCAGCAGCGATCGCGACAAGGCAACGCTGGATGTCATTGGCGTCGTCACCGACGGCCAGCATCACGCCGTCACTCAAATTCGCGACACGGTCAAACTCGCGGTCGACACTTCATCAGAAGTGCAGAAGAAAAATGTGCAGTATGACACCGGGCTGAGCCTGCCTCCTGGCAAATTCCACCTCAAGTTTGTGGTCCGGGAAAATCAAACTGGACGCATGGGCTCATTCGAGACGGACCTGAATGTTCCGGACCTGAAATCTCAGCCGTTGAAGATGAGTACGATTGTCTTGGCCAGCCAACTGCAGCCCGCGGCGAAAAGTTCCGCCGCCAACCCGCTCATTCGGGATGGCTCGGAGATCATTCCCAACGTGACCCACGTCTTTTCTTCCGCGCAGCACTTGCGGCTCTATTACGAGGTGTATGATCCGGGACAAACGAATCCATCGGGCACGCCGGAAGCACGCCCTGCGAAAGCCGGCATTCACCTGCTCACGAACGTTGCGTTCTTCCGCGGCAAAGCCAAAGTGTTCGAAACTTCCCTGGTCGAGCTGACCGAATTGAACGCCCGCGACCGCAAGGCCGCCGTCTTTCAGCTTGACCTGCCGCTCAGTTCACTCAAGCCTGGGTTCTACACCTGCCAGGTCAATGTCATCGATGACGCAGCCGGACGTTTTCTTTTCCCCCGGCTCGCCCTGCTGATTCGACCCGACATTTCTGCGAGTGCTCGCTAGATGGTGTCGCGGGCTAATGAAAAACTTCCACCGAAAGGAACACCATGGCCGTCACCACGCTCGATAGGACCGCTGCCCTGATCGTGATTGACCTGCAGAAGGGCATTATCGGCTTGCCGACCGCGCACCCAGCGGCGGAGATCATTGGCCGCGCTGCCCAGCTCGCGAGGGCTTTCCGCGAGCGCGATCTGCCGGTCGTTCTGGTGAATGTAACGGGTGCGGCTCCGGGCCGCACCGACGCCGGACCTCGGAAGTTTCCGGTTCCGCCGGATTGGGCCGAACTGGTTGCTGAACTCGAGCCACGCCCCGATGACCACCTCGTCAGCAAGCAACGGTGGGGCGCATTCATCGGTACGTCTTTGCATGAATACCTGCAGCAACGCGGCGTGACCCAGATTTTCCTGGCCGGCATCTCCACCAGCGCGGGTGTGGAGTCGACGGCACGCAGCGCTTACGATCACGGCTACAACGTCGTGCTGGTCGTGGACGCTATGACCGACCGCGACCACGATGCGCACCGCAGCAGTATCGAGAAGGTCTTTCCGCGCCTCGGCGAGACCGGCACAACCAATGACGTACTGAAGGTGTTGAAGAGCATACCCGCGGAAGCCCCGAAATAAGAGCTGTCAAACCCGCTGGCGGCGATTAGAATTGCAGCCTCGCAGTCTTGGGGCGTGCGGGGCAGGCACCGCACGTTGCGAACGTCCGGTTCGGTTGTCGCGAGTCGTCACGGGTTCAAGGGCCACGCACATGATCGGCAAATCTCTCCGCTCGTACCGCATTGAGGCCAAGCTCGGAGCCGGCGGCATGGGCGTGGTGTACAAGGCCGTGGATTCGCATCTTGGCCGAACTGCGGCGATCAAGGTTCTCTCCTCGGCCGCTCTCAACGCCGACCGCGAGCGACGCTTTGTGCAAGAAGCCAAAGCAGCCTCTTCTCTGAACCATCCCAACATTGTCACCATCTACGACATCGATACGCAGGAAATCGATGGCAAGCCCGTCCAGTACATCGCCATGGAGTACGTGGCGGGAGATACGCTCGACCATGCGCTTGTCCGGAAGGGGCTCCGCATTCGCGAAGTGTTGAAATACGCTGTCCAAATCGCGGACGCGCTGGCTGCGGCGCACGCCGCTGGAATCGTGCATCGTGACCTGAAGCCCTCGAATGTGATCGTGACTCCGCAGGGCGTAGTGAAGATACTCGATTTCGGTTTAGCCAAGCTCAGCGGTCCTTCGGGCGCCGATGCCTATGCTGAAACCTTGCATGGCGAGGGATCGCCTTTGACCGAGGAGGGCACCATCCTCGGGACGGTTGCGTATATGTCTCCCGAGCAGGCGGACGGCAAAAAAGTCGATACCCGGTCCGATGTTTTTTCGTTCGGCTCGGTCCTGTACGAAATGGTAACCGGCCAGCGCGCCTTCGCCGGCGGTTCCAAGCTTTCATCTCTCTCGGCGGTGCTGTACAAAGATCCGCAACCCGCCTCGCTGACGGTTGCCGACATCCCGCCGGAACTCGATCGAATCATCAGCCGATGTCTGAAGAAGGATCCTGAACGCCGCTGGCAGACCATGTCGGACGTGAAAGTCGCGCTGGAAGAGTTGCGCGAAGAAATAGATTCCAGCAACTTCGCTCTCGCGCGTCCGCCAGCAGGACCGCGTAACACGTCGCGCGTCAGGCTCTGGGCAAGTCTAGGCTTGCTGGCTGGAATTTTAATCGGACTCGGGTTGCGCATCTCTTACGAAAGAAGATACAGTCCCCCTCCTGAGCCGCCGTCGTATAAGCGGCTGACGTTTCGGCGCGGGGATGTCACGTCCGCCAAGTTCGCTCCCGGGGACACGGTTGTCTATAGCGCAGAGTGGGACGGCGCGCCCTCTACCTTGTTTTCTGCGCAGCCTGGCAATCGCGAAGCGCAGCCGCTGGCGCTTCCCAGCGCTCGAGTGCTCGCGATCTCGCCGCGCGGTGAGATGGCAATTCTGCTGGGCGGTGAGGACGTGGGTACTTTGGCGCGCGTGCCCTTTGGTGGCGGCGCTCCGCGCGAGGTGCTGGAAGGCATAAGCGGCGCGGACTGGGGGCCGGACGGGGAATCGCTCGCGGTTGTACGCGCGATCGGCGGAAAGTTCCGTCTGGAATATCCCATCGGTACCGTGTTGTACGAAACCGAGAAGCGGCCTCCCTTGATGCCGCGAGTGTCCGCGGACGGAAAGCTGGTTGCGTTTTTCGATTTCGATGTTGAAGTTGGCGACTATGCCCTTTGCGTGATCGGCGCCAACCACGCGCGGCAGATTCTTTCCAGAGGATGGCGCGCCATTGGCGCGTTGAACTGGTCTCCGGACAATCATGAGGTCTGGTTTTCTGGCGGCCAGCCCGGCGGCGATCCCGCGCTCTACGCGGTTACTCTCTCGGGCGCGCAACGTCTGGTTTCTCAGACCGGCGGAATGATTGTGATGCAGGATGTCGACCGTGACGGCCGCGTTCTGCTGAGCACGGTCAATTCCCGTCTCGGCATACTTTATGTGTCGCCCAGCGGGGCCGCACAACGTGACCTGGCGTGGCTGGATTCTTCGCTGCTGTATGACCTTTCGAACGACGGCACTTCGCTCGTGTTCGTCGAGCTTTCCAGCGGCCAGGGGCGCAACTCCGCCATTTACTTGAGAAAGACGGATGGTTCTCCGGCCATTCAACTGGGCTATGGCAACCGGCCTGCGCTTTCGCCGGATGGAAAATGGGTGGCCTGCATCCACCATGAAGCGGACCGCTCCACTCTGATGTTGCTTCCGACTGGTCCCGGAGAATCGCGCTTCGCAAAAATCGAAGGCATGCATTTCGACGGCGTGGAGTGGTTCCCTGACAACAAGCGGATTCTGTTTACCGGCAATGAAACCGGCCACGCGACCCGCACCTGGATGTACGACCCGGACACCAATCAATCGACTCCACTCACCCCCGAGGGCTCGCGGGGAACGCGGATTTCTCCCGACGGCAAGTGGTTCGTCACCATGGACCCGCAGAAACTATTGCTCTCGCCAGTGGGCGGCGGGGAGTCCAGAACCGTCGCTGACTTGCTGAATGGCGAGAGCATGGTGCGATGGAGCGGCGACGGGAAATACCTTTTTCTACAGCAACGCGAACCCGGCAGCATCACGATCACTCGCCTCGACTTGACCACGCATCGAAAAGAGCCCTGGCAGGTGGTGAAGGTTCCTGAGCCGGGAGCGCAGTTCTTTGGACCACTGGCTTTATCTGCGGATGGAAAGGCTTGCGCCACCAGCTTCCAGCGCGATCTGGCTAATCTGTTTTTAGTGCGCGGGCTAAAGTAGCCGGTTACCGGTCTCTCGTTATGGTTCCGGGATGCCCGCCATGCAGGATACCCCTCCCCCCCCCATTTTTTTCTAGCGGGAGGCGTAAAATCCTTATTTTCTTCGAGTTGCGGGCATGAGACAGGGGTTTGTAGGGGTAAAATATTGAGCTGCAAGGACTTACACGCAAAATCCTGCAGAATAAGGAGTTAGCTTCAAGATTTAGAGTGGCGGACGGTCTGGCTTCGGATCTGGAGCGGTCGCGCATGGTCCCAGTTTGCTCTTTTCGTATCCTCGGTCAAGGTTGTTCGTCACAATCCGCGCACTTTTTTCTGTGGAAGGCTGTGGAAAACAGGAGTGGCCGGGGCGGGGAGTTCCTCAAGGCCCGTGAGTGGGTTTGCGAGGAAAACAAGTTGAAGGGGATGCGGGGTTCTGCCTTGGCAGACGAAGAATCGATGAGCGCTATCGTGATTACAACAGTTATCCCGAGACTCTAGCTTTGAATGCTGAGAATCTCAACAACGCCTGACTTTAGGCGTCTACCCATCTTGTGCCATTGACTCGGAAAAGCGCGAGTTTGTAGTATGCGTCGACTCGGGAGCAGCATTTTCTCTCAATCCCGACGTACCTAATTTCAAGACAGATCAGACGTATTGCCCGGAAAGCTCCTGCTGGGATGCACTCAAAAAAGCGCGAGGGCGAGGACCGCGTGTCGTATGACACAGTTTCAGCCTCGCCAACGCCCAAGGGCATGCCTGTAAGGATGTTTACCGTTCCGGTTTTTCTTTAAAGACGAACATTACGTCCGAGAGGAACTGCCCCTTACCGCTGGCGCTTCGGCTTGAGATTGAGAGTTCGAATGAGGCGGAATAAGTGGTTGGGGTGTACACCGAGAAGTTTCGCGGCCTCGGTGTAATTTCCGTCGGCTTGCTCGATGGCTCGCTCGATCAGCGCCTTCTTGGCCTCGCGGATGCCGTCATGCAGCGCGCTCACCGGCTCTCCGGCGGCGGCGGTTTCTTCCAGAATCGAGTCTGGCAGGTCCTCGGCAAGGATCAATTCGGTTGAGCCCAGCACCACCGCGCGCTCGATCGCGTTCTCCAGTTCGCGCACATTACCCGGCCAGTCGTAGCGCGTGAGGCAGGTTCGTGCCTCCAGTGAAACGCCCGCCACACGCCGCTTTACCTTTTCGCCATAGTGCGCGGCGAAGAACGCCGCCAGCAGTGGGATATCCTCTCGACGCTCGCGCAGGGCCGGCATGTGGAGCGACACGACGTTGAGTCGATAATAAAGATCCGGGCGAAACGTTCCCGTGCGCGATGCTTCTTTTAAGTCGCGGTTCGTGGCGGCGATCAGCCGGACATCGAGTTTGATGGGGCGAGTGCCACCCACTCGTTCGAATTCCCGCTCCTGCAAAACGCGCAACAGCTTGGCCTGCATGGGGACGGCTAGCTCGCCGATTTCATCCAGGAAAACTGTCCCGCCCTCGGCGACCTCAAGCTTGCCTTTCTTCTGCGAGACAGCGCCGGTAAACGCGCCGCGTTCGTGGCCAAACAGCTCGCTCTCCAGCAAGGTTTCGGTGATAGCCGCGCAGTTAATGGCTACAAATGGCTTGTCGGCACGGCCACTGTTCAGGTGGACGGCGCGGGCGACCAGTTCTTTTCCCGTGCCGCTCTCGCCCGAGATCAGCACGGTCGAATCCCGTCCGGCCACGCGGGAAACGAATCCATACACCTCGTGCATGGCCGTGCTTTCCCCGATCATGCTGTGGTGGATGTTCAATTCCTCGTGGAGGCGGCGGTTTTCGCCTCCGAGTCTTTCCAGGTGTCGGGCGTTTTCAATGGCAAGCGCTGTGATGTTTCCGAGCGCCGTTACCAACTGCAAGAGGTCCGAGTCGAAGCGGGCTCCCGGAGAACTGGCTTCCAGATACATGATGCCCAAAGCGTGGCCTTGGACTTCGAGAGGCACGGCCAGGACCGAGTGCACGCGGCGTTCCAGCAAGCTCTCGGCCTCGCGGTAGGCGTCGTCGCTTTGAACGTCGTTCGAGAGCACTGCCAGATGCTCCGCAAGGACGCGGTTCAGAATGGTCTGGCTGGCATGAATCGGCTGATTGGGTCCCAGGCGGCGATCGCGACCCACAATCGAAGAGAAGTTGGAGGAGGATGCAGCGATCCCATTTTCGGACAACCCATTTTCGGTCAACCCATCTTCAGTCAACAGGATGGCGGCTTGATCGGCTGGCACAATGGCGAGAACTGCCTCCAACACTCTTTCTTGCAAAGCCTCCAGGCCGCGCACCGAGTTCAAAGTCCGGCTGAACTCGAGGAGGACGTTGAGGTCGCGGACCGTCTTAGGGGTAGCGGGTAAACCATCGGGCGTGGGCGGCTGCAGGTACCGAGCGTCTTCTTTTCGCAGGATAACGGTCGCCGCGCTGGGCACCGGCGTCACATCAAGCTGAAGGGAAGCGCTGCCGGGTACGACCTCGGTGCTGGGTCCCTGGAAGATGAAGATCGAGTCGCCGACCCGGATCTGGTCGCCCTGGACCAGGAGCCTCTCCCTTACTGGCACACCGCTGACAAAGGTATTATTGCGGCTATCCAGATCGAGCAACCGGAAGGAATTCGTTTCCTTGCGGATCACGCAGTGGCGTCGAGATACGAGCGAATCGAGCAGAGAAATTTCGTTGGAGGGATCGCGGCCGATGGAGACTTCGTCCGCAGTCAGCGGGAACCGCTTTCCCTTGAGGGGCCCACTTACCGCTTCCAGCCGGGCTCCGTTCGCGGAATCGACAGTCTGTTCGACCGAATCGCCCATGACGCAATGAGTATACTCGGGTGCTGTGGCGTGAGCCGTGGCGGGCACCTAACATAAATGTTAGCGGCAAGCACTTTTGTTGGGTTCGTCGAACCTAAGGCGGGCCGGTCACTAGTCTCAGCCGGGCGTCAACCCTGGCTAACCCCATTGTTTTCAGGAAAATTCTGCTGACCGGACTTCGGAGAGCCTAGGGCAATCGTTTGGTACGCAGACTGCTTAAGTAAAGTCACTTGCGACGGACGATCCGAAGCAAGATATCCCAGGAACAAAAGGAACACTCCCATGGTAAAAATGAATGCAAAGCTGGCAATCAGGATTGCGATCCTGACCGCAGTAATGGTAGGCACCTTCGTGGCAGCGAGCGTTCAGCCGGTTCCCACCGCGGACGGTGGCCCGCTTCTGTTGTGCCCTCCGGGACAGAAGAACTGCCAGACCACTCTGCCGCCGGGCTAGGCTGAGGCCGCAAGCGCAACGCAGACGAAAGCATTCGTTGTTGATCCGGACGTTATTGAGCCGAAACTTAGGCTCGCGATCTTAGGGCTGACGGGATACGCATCCCGCCAGCCCATCTTTTTTCTCACGCGAACTTCCCGCCAGCACCTTTCTACAATCACCGGCGGCGTTAACCGATTGCTGTGTAATGATTAGGCGGGCGAGGCCCTTCGGTTCCCTTCCTTGAACAAAGGCTGGAATCGCGTCCAGGCTTCGCGGCAATACAGCTCGGGCCGTCTTGGGAACGAGCGCAGCCGAGAATAGAAGAGTTGCCCACCAGAGTGACTCAGGCAGCGTCGTGTGGCATGCTGGAACGGCGTACATGACTCCAGGGGACGAGACCGATTGAGCACGCGACATTTGACCACAAGAGATTCCGCCACAGGCGCGCCACATGGAATCACCGGTGGGTTTAAGAAGAATCACGTTGCAGGCGTGCTGCTCTTGTTCGCACTGATTTATGTGGGCTCGTTGTTTTCCCCTGGACTGCAAGATGACGCCGACGCGACCCACGCCGAGGCCGCCCGCGAGATGCGGGTCACGCATGATTTCGTAACGTTAAAGGTGAATGGCAATCGCTACCTGGAGAAAGCTCCGTTGATGTACTGGGCGGTCGCCCTGTGTTACTTCGTCCTGGGCACGAACGAATTCGCCACCCATCTACCGATTGCGGTTTCCGTGCTGCTCCTGGTGCTGTTGGCCATGCGCTGGGGAGGTCGAGCCTTCGGAGGGCGCGCCGCTGTCTACGCCGGGCTGTTCGTCGCGACCGCCGCGGGATGTTACCTCTTCACGCGTATCTTGATCCCGGAATCCATTCTTAGTTTGTTCATCGCGTCGGCGTTCTACTTCTTCGCGACCGCTCTCGAAGACGGCAATCCCTGGCGTTGGTATGGCGCTTACGTCTGCGTGGCCTTGGCCGTGCTGACCAAAGGTTTGCTCGCCATTGTCGTCGTCGGATTGGCCTTGCTGCTGTATGTTGGGATCAGCGGGGAGTGGCGCCGCTGGCGCGAGTTCCGTCTGCTCACCGGTACGTTGCTATTCCTTACGATCGCCGCGCCCTGGCATTTGCTGGCGGGCATGCGCAATCCGCATTTTTTCTGGTTCTATTTCGTAAACGAGCACTTCATGCGTTTCCTCGGCAAACGCATCCCGAAGGATTACAACAAACAGAGCGATTCGCTCTTCTGGACGCTGCACCTGGTGTGGCTGTTCCCGTGGAGTCTGTATCTGCCGGTGGCGCTGCGGCAGCCGATCGCGGCTTGGATGGAGCGTCGCAGGCACGGTAAAGACAAGGCTCCGCGACCGCCTCTGAACTTTCGCTCCCGCACCGAGTTACTCTGCCTGATCTGGGCCGGAGTTACGCTCGTCTTCTTTTCGTTCTCCACTAACCAGGAGTACTACACGTTTCCCGCTTATTTGCCGATCCTGATGCTGCTGGCTGCAAGGCTTGCGGAGGAAGAGGAGACGGGCTCGCGGCGATGGCTGGTGTGGACCACCGGCGTGCTTGCACTCATCTGTATTGCGATCTCGATCGTGCTGGCGGCCGGCCTATGGAACTCGCGTGATTTGCCGTTTGTGCCCGACATCGGCACGGTGCTGGCCAAGCCTGATCTCGCGGCCGAAACCTTATCGATGGGCCACATGGCCGATCTCACGGGGCAGTCGTTCGCGGCACTACGCCTGCCCGCCGTGCTCGCGGCGATCGCCTTTCTAATCGGGCCGGCTCTTGCGTTCTTTTTGCGGCGGCGCAGTGCGCAATATGCCGCCACGTGGATCACTGGGGCTACGATGGCCGTGTTCCTGATTGCCGCGCACATTGCTCTGGTGCGTTTCGATCCTTTCCTGGGATCGAGGATCATGGCGCGGCAGATTGCTCCGGAGTTGCGTCCTGCAGATCGCTTGATGATTTATGGCGACCAGTCGTTTGGTTCGTCATTGCTGTTCTATTTGAAGCGGCCGGTTGAGCTGGTGAATGGGAATACGACTTCCATGTGGTGGGGATCAACCTATCCTGACGCGCCGCACATTTTTCTGAACGATCAGGATTTGTTGCACGCGTGGGAATCGCAGGAGAGAGTCTTTCTTTTTGTACCGCAGCACGAACGGCCGAAGGTGGAGGCGCTGTTGCCGGGGTCGCTGCGAATCGCCAGCGAAGCGTCTGGCAAGGTGATTTTTGCGAATCATCCCTAGCGGGAAAGAGCAGACCTCAGGCGCTGAAGCGCGGCTGATTTTAATGGGCTTAGCGGCGCGAGTGAACTCGTGCCCTTCCGCGGCTCGAAACGGAGCTTTCCGCTGCCTGCGGAAAGAAGAGGCGCGAAGGAACGCGCATGCTGGCCGGTTGCTATCTACGGGAGACGGCTGGAACCTTTGCGGTGGGCAGAGAGTAGCCGGACTTAACGGCATCCCGGCGGAACATCTGCACGGTCTCCTGCGAAAACTCGTGGAGATCTTTGCCGACGAGGGAAAGCTTCTTCAGAATATCAGTGGTCGCCGTAATGACGTGGCATCCGACTTCGTCGGCATGGAACACGTTGAGCAGTTCCCGGGGACTGGCCCACATCAGTTGGGCGCCTACGTCATTGACCATGGCCACGGCTTCGCGCATGAGGGGTACGGGATCGCGGCCGGTATCGGCGATGCGGCCGGCGAAGACGCTCACATAGGCGGAGGCACGGCCCTTCAACGCCTTACATGTGTTCCGCACTTGCTCTAGCGTGAGCAATGCTGTCACGTTCAACTGAATTCCGTCGCCGGAAAGGCAATGGATCAGGTCGTAGGTTGGCGCACCGTTGGTGCGCATGATGGGGACCTTGACGAAAACATTCTTGCCCCAGGCCGCGATCTGTCGAGCCTGATCTTCCATCTCAGGTTCTTCATCGGCGAAGACTTCGAATGAGATGGGACGGTCCGGAATATTCGCCAGCAGGTCTTGTGCAAAACCGCGATAGTCAGTGACTCCGCTGGCTCTCATCAGGGTGGGATTAGTGGTAAATCCCTTGATGTAGGGCAGGCGGGACAGTTCAAGTATGCTGGCTTTGTCAGCCCCATCCGCGAAGATCTGCACTCGCAGGTCGGACACAGACTTCATGCACTCGCTCCTATTGGCGTGGAACAAAGAATCCAGTCAGCCGCTTCATGGAGGGACTTGGCCCGGAAGTCGGGAGCCCGGTCTGGAGGTCGCTCCGCATAGCCGTAATCGATAAGAATCGTCCTACATCCTGCATTGTAACCTGCCTCGATGTCGCGCCAGCGGTCGCCGACCATGAAACTGGCTGCCATATCGATATTGTGCTTGCGAGCGGCTTCGAGAAGCATGCCAGGCAGGGGTTTGCGGCAGTCACACTTATCGTGATCAATGTGGTAACAGACGAGAATGTCGTCGAGCGGAAGGCGCGCAGACAGGGCTCGATGCATGGCTTCCACGGTCGCCTGGGACTGCGTGCCACGTCTTACATCCGGCTGGTTCGTTACCACCAGTAATTTGTAGCCGTGCTGTTTCAGTTGGTGCAGAGCCTCAGGAACGCCGGGAAGTATTTCCAATTCTTGTGGAGTGGCGGGAGGAAATGGCTTGCCCTCGCGGACCACAACCCGGTTAATCACGCCGTCGCGGTCGAGGAACACGGCGCGGCCTTTGTTGCCGGAGGCCATCGACTCCCATTTCGTCGCCTGCAACTTTACCGCGGGGTGCGAAACCAGAAGATGCCAGACCACGGCTTGAAAGGCTTCGGTGTGAGGAGTGACGTGCGCAGGGTTCACCGTGGGAATCAGTATGCAAGCGTCGGCAACAGTCGCGGTGTAGCCGCCGTCGCGTCCGACCACCCCGATAATTTTGGCGCCGACGGACTTCGCATACTTCAGAGCGGCCACCAGGTTCGGACTGACATTCTGTTCGACATTTCCGCCGCCAACTGAAAACACCAGCACCAGATCGTTGGAGCGAAGGCGGCTGGTGCGCAGCCAACTGTCGAAGATTGAACTCCAGCCTTCATCATTGGCTCGTGCGGTCAACTCGGAGACGTTGTCGGTCGGGGCATAAGCCTCGATGCCGGCGATCTTACGGAAGTCGTTGACAGCGTGGGAAGCGTTGGCCGCGCTGCCGCCCACGCCGAGCACAAACAAGCGCCCGCCTGCGGCGCGAGTCGCCGCCAGTAATTCTGCGGCTTTTTCAATAGCCGCCACGTCCAGCTTCGCCATGATCTCGCCGGCCTCGGCCAGAAAGCTCACGGCAAAACTATCGTTGTCAATTCTGCGGCTCATTTCCGCGCGTCTCCTCGTCGAATCAAGAAACTCGTCATCTCGTTCAATCCTGCGGGCGAACCCATCTCGTAGAAGCGGTCTGGCACTTCCACAGCGGCCAGTTCGTCACGCTGGAGCAGATCTGCATAAACGTCGGCAAGATCCGATGTGGACGTCTTAGCAAAGGCTTCCGCATGAAATGCGCTTAATCCATAGTCGATGTGGCGCATGCGCGGCGTCTTGTTTTTCTTGCTGTAACTCACGATGCGGTCGCCATAAAATTCGACGTTGCTGGCATCCCATTGTCCATCATTGCGGAAGACCGTCATCAGCCCCAGCTTGCCGCTTTGTAAGAACGATTGTTCGATGGCGGCATAATCGCAGGGCAGGTAGGAATCGCCATACATCACGAGAAAAGTTTCTCCCAGCTTCGGCAGCGCGGTCCTGACGGCTCCGGCCGTGCCTAACAGCGTTGCCCCATCATAGGAATAGTCGACCTTTACGCCGAAGGCGCGGCCATCTCCGACGACTTGCTCGATCATGTTGCCGAGATGGCCAACACAAAGTATGACACATTGGATGCCGCTTGTTCGCAGCAGCCTCAACTGATGCACGATGAACGGTTCGCCATCGATCGGAATCAGCGACTTCGGGACCGTTTGGGTTAGTGGTCCGAGTCGCGTCGCCAAGCCTCCGGCAAGTATGGCCATGGGTAGCATGATTTTCTAGGAATGAGCCAGCACGGAGGTGCCTCCGAAGTCGAACTGCAGGCGGACCTCGCGCAGCCCGGCGCGCCGCATGGCGGAGCGGAGGCGGGTCTTGTCTTCGGTATACAGCAGCAGAAAACCTCCGCCGCCAGCGCCGATGAGCTTGCCGCCAAGCGCACCATGAGCGCGGGCCAAGTCGTACATTTCGTCGATGAAGCCGCTGCTCATTCCAGGGGAACGCTTTTTCTTGTGCTCCCAGTGCACGTGCATGAGTTCGGCAAACTTGCGGAGATCGCCGGCCAGCAGCGCGTCCTTGCTTTCGTGGCCGAGCTGCTTGGTGCGATGCAGATTCTCCAGCATCTCGCTGGCGTTGTCGCGAGTGCGCGTATCCTGATCGCGGAGAATCTCCGCCGCTGAGCGCGACCCTCCGGTAAAGAACAGCAGCAGGTTGTCCTCGAGGTTGGCCAGGGTTTCAGGGGCTATCTTCAATGGTTCCGCGACGACTCGGTCGTCGGGCAGGAATTCGAAACAGGTGATGCCTCCGAAGGCTGAGATGTACTGGTCCTGCTTGCCAACCGGCTCTTTCAGCAGATCAATCTCGATGTGGGAGGCCTGTTCGGCTAATTCGTGGGGCGGCACGAAGTTCCGGTTCATGGTGTGGAGCGCGCGCAGTAACGCTGTAGTGAAGCTGCCTGACGAACCCAGCCCCGTACCCGCAGGAATGTCGGAGAGGCTGACAATCTCAAGGTAGGGCCCGGTAATCCCAGTCAGCCGCAAAGCTTCGCGGATGATGGGATGTTGAATGTCTTCCCGCCGCTCCACGTCTTCCAGTTTGGAGTACTTCAAAATAATGCGGGGATGAAAGGCCTCATTGATGGTGATGTAAACATAGCGGCTGATGGCGGCAGAGAGCACGAATCCGCCGTGCTTTCGATAATAAGACGGAAGGTCGGTGCCGCCTCCACCCAGCGAAATTCGTAACGGGCTGCGCGTGATGATCAAAGCAGAGATTCTCCAGACGCCGCCCAGTATAACGAATCTAAAGCTCCGCCTTCACCGCGGCCGCGTCTGCACTCACAAACTTGATGGTGGCCAGAACCGCTTGTTTGATGGTCAACTGCGGCTTCCATCCCAGAGCGCGGATGCGCGAGCAGTCAAGGAGAATGAACGGACTATCGCCGACCCATCCGCGTTCGCCTCCTGAGTATGTCAGCTTCGGGTGCAACCCCAGATGTTCGCAAATCCAGCCGATGGAGTCATTGACCTCGCAATACTCATCCGTGCCCAGATTGAAAATATTCACCTTGGCGTCCGCCCGCTCGATGGCGGTCAAAATGGCATCGATGCAATCCTGTACGTACAAATAGGACTTCCGTTGATGCCCGTTGCCGAGCACATGGAGATGGTCAGGATGCTCGGCAAGCTGCCGCCAAAAATCGTACACGTGCCCATGCGTGTAGCGCTCGCCCAAAATCGACACGAAGCGGAAAATGTAGCCTTGCATTCCGAAGCCTTCGCAGTAGGCCTGAATCAGGCCTTCGGCAGCGAGTTTGGAAGCGCCGTATAGCGACGTTTGCACCGGGAAAGGGCAAGTCTCTGGCGTCGGAAAGATTTCCGGCTCTCCGTAAACCGACCCCGTCGACGAAAACACAATCCGTTTGCAGCCTTGCTCGCGCATGGCTTCGAGCACATTCCAGGTTGCAATTGTGTTCTGGTCAAGATCTTTGCGTGGATGTTCGGTGCCGAAGCGAACGTCGGCGTTGGCGGCGAAGTGAACCACCAGTTCCGCGCCTTGCATCGCTTGCGCCAGGCTTTTCAAGTCGAGCAAGTCGCCTTGCAGGAGTGTGAACTGAGGACGGACTATAGCGGCTTCGAGGAAACGCCGGTGCCCGGTTGAAAAGTTATCGAACCCCACGACACGGTGTCCCGCAGAGAGAAGGCGGCCGACCATATTGCTGCCGATAAATCCGGCCGCACCTGTCACGAAAACACGCAATCGAGACCTCCAATGAATATCAAAACAATGCGGCGGTCGGGCCCAGCCTAGCGTCTGTCCGAAGATGTTTGCCGCAGCGCGATTCGCGTTCCTTTCAGCTCAAAGCGGCTATCACGCCAAACATAACGCAGGTTCAAGTAGCTGGCGAACCAGACAAAGAAACCGAGCAGATCGCGCAAGGGATAAAGCCAGGGCGCGCTCTTCACATTAGGATCGCGAACCACCGTCCAGCCCACGAGCCAGGCTTCGGCCAGCCGGTTCAGCACAGCCGCACCCAACAGCATGATTCCAACTTTCCAGTGGCCCAACAATGCTGCGGAGACGAAACCCAGCAGGCCATAGAGGATGGCGAAAATCAGCCCGCTTCCAAAGTGGCCCCAGGGGCGCGAATAGCGAGTCGACTGCGCCCAGCGCAGCTGATTTTGCCACATGCGCTGCAACGACTTCTGATTCACCACATGATCGATGATGTGGTTCGACAGGACGACCCGGTATCCTGCCTTCGCGATCAGATTGCCGATGGCAAAATCATAAGCAATGTAGTCTTGCAGCGCGCTATAGCCGCCGATGCTGGCCAGCGAATCTTTTCGGACCACGGTGGTTGGCCCCAGACCGAACTTCATTCCTTCCAGCAAATTGGCAACCAACACTCCCGCAGTCATTTCCACCGACATGCCAATCGCCGTGAGCCCGGAGAAAAATCCTGCGACATTCTTGCCGCGATACACGCAGGTCACCATGCCGACCTTCGGGTCGAGCAGTGGCGGCACAATCTCTCGCAGATAGCGTGGAGAGACCTCCACGTCGCTGTCGGTGGTAACCAGAATGTCGTGCGCCGCAGCTTGTGCCATGCAGTGAAACGAGTAGACCACCGGGTTGGGCCAGGGTGTGCCAGTGACTAGAATACGGGTAGGGATGTGCGGATAGCGCGCACACACTTCCCGCACGACTTCCAGCGCCGGATCGTCCGCCTCGTCAGCAGCAAACAGAATCTCGTAGCCAGGATAATCCTGCAGAAAAAAGCTCTCGATATTCTCTTTCAACTGCGCTTCCAGTCCGTGAACGGGCTTGAGTACGGAGACGGGCGGCAGATGTGGGTCATCAGGAACTGAACGGAATTGCCGGCGAGCGTCCTGATGGAATCGAACGACTCCCAGCAGCGCAAGGCCAAGGAATACCGCCGAGGACAATGTGCCCGCCACGGCCACTCCCAGAGCACAATATAGGAATATCGAGATCAATCTGTTGTTGTCCTCACGGAACCGGCGGCCTGCTCACCGAGCTAGCATTTTAGGGCTCATTCCTTCGGGTCCCTCGAAAGATTACCACGTGGTTCGCGGCCTCACACGTTGCCCCGATATCTGGTAGTGGTGCAGTTTGGTCGTGACCGAAGAGTCGATCCGCGCGGGATGACGCCAAGAGCGATTTTGCCGGTCAGAATTCAAGCTGCCCCCACTCACCAGATCTGCCCCGCGTTGTCGGCAGTACCAAGGAACGTTTATCTTGGTACTTCCTGGCCGGTCAGAAAGCGGCGTGTATGAATGTCCTCGTGCTGAACTCGGGAAGCTCCAGCTTGAAATTTCAGGTGATTGCCACTGATCTGGAGCGGATCAAAGAGCACAAGGACGATCGTCTCTGCCAGGGAGAAGTCGAGGGGATCGGAGGCGAAGCCACCTTCACCTTTCACAACCGGCAGGCGCAGAGCGAGAAATTTACCGCCCCGCTCAGCGATATGTCGGCGGCGGTGGATTACGTCGTCCGGTACGTCGCGTCGGAAAAGTCAGGCGTACCTGAGATCAAAAGTACGGCAGACGTGCATGCTGTGGGACACCGCGTGGTGCATGGGGGCGAGACGTTCTCGGAATCGGCCCTGATTGACGACAAGGTGCTGAAGGGGATTGAAGACTGCATCGAGCTCGCTCCGTTGCACAATCCGGACAATATCAAAGGCATTCTGGCCGCCCGCAAACTCTTGGGCGATGAGATTCCGCAAGTGGCCGTCTTCGATACTGCGTTTCATCATTCGATTCCCGAGCGGGCTCACCTCTATGCCATTCCATATGACCTTTATGTGCAGCATCGCATCCGCCGCTATGGATTCCACGGGACGTCGTACCGCTACGTGGCGTTTCGCTACCGTACTTTGCGCGGACTCACTCGGGAGCAAACCAACATCATCACGCTGCACCTAGGAAACGGATGCTCCGCCGCGGCGATCCGGGCGGGATCTTCCGTGGACACGTCCATGGGCATGACGCCGCTGGAAGGTCTGGTCATGGGCACGCGCTCCGGCGACCTTGATCCTGCGGTTTTGAATGTCATCGCGCGGAAAGAAGGACTGTCCTCCTCGGAGGTTGATGCGCTGCTCAACACGCAATCCGGCTTGCTCGGCATTTCTGGGCTCAGTCGCGACATGCGCGAGTTGCAGGCGGAGTTGAAACAGCACGGCGACCAGCGGGTGCGGCTCGCTATCGAAATCTTCTGCTACCGGGCCCGGAAATATATTGGCGCATACCTGGCAGCGATGGACGGAGCCGACGCGATCGTCTTCACTGGCGGCATTGGGGAGAACTCACCCGAGATCCGCGGGCTGATCTGCGAGGGCATGGCGTGGGCCGGTCTCAAGCTGGATGCGTCGAGAAATCAGGAGACCGTGGCTCGCGAAGGCAAAATCTGTACCGACGATTCAACCTTGCTTGCTTATGCAATCCCCACCGACGAAGAACTGCTGATTGCGCGCGATACGGTGCGCGTGATCCTGGGCGAACCGCACCCGTCATAATTCGTCCCGAGCCCATTTATGAGATGACAACTAGTGGACTCTTGCTAGTACGGCCAGGTCCAGCCCGCCGCCTCGGGGAGGTCGATGCCGTGCGCATCGGCGTAGGTCCGGCACTCGATCTGCTGGTTCAGGAATCTTTCCTTGGCATGCCCGCCAATCTTCTGCAGCCGGGGCACTCGGTCGATCACGTCCATGGCGAGACTAAAGCGGTCAATGTTGTTGTTGATGGCCAGTTCCAGCGGCGTGTTGATATTGCCTTTTTCTTTGTAGCCGCGCACATGAAAATTGTCGTGATTGGTGCGCCGATAGGCCAGCCGGTGGATCAGATAGGGATATCCGTGGAAATTAAAGATAACCGGCTTGTCCACTGTGAACAAAGAATCGAAGTCCCGGTCGGACAGTCCATGCGGATGCTCCGTGCTGGGCTGGAGT
>Ga0302326_10001728_pt1 | contig 54823 bp, 51 predicted proteins | sample Palsa_T0_3_FD_202264 | JGI IMG/M metagenome (GOLD analysis project Ga0302326, IMG submission 202264) | Peat permafrost microbial communities from Stordalen Mire near Abisko, Sweden - Palsa_T0_3 | ecosystem: Environmental > Terrestrial > Soil > Palsa > Peat permafrost | place: Sweden: Abisko...
GCAGCACGTTGCTGCCGGAGGTCATTGCAGGAGTGATGTTCAAAGATGGAACGAAGCTCGCCGCTTGAATGCTGTCGCGGCCATCCACTACTTTTGGGAATATCTCGAGAAAAGCATAGTCACGGATTTGCTCTGGCCCAAATCGCACAATGTGTTGCCCAACAGCCGTTTCAATAACTGGCGACCGATGGTCTCTGTACCATTGCCGAATAGTACCGCAAGAAAGTAGAGAGTAGAAAAGAGATCGCAGGAGAGTTCGGCCGAGAATGCCGCTTGGCGTGCGGATGCTGCTGTTGCCTTTTTGCTCTCCTCTCTACTTTCTACACCTCTCCTGCTCTATTTTTCGCTGAAGCGAAAAATCGGGGCGACAGGATTCGAACCTGCGACCTCTTGACCCCCAGTCAAGCGCGCTAAACCAAACTGCGCCACGCCCCGTGCGTGATTTTATTTCAGGCTACTTCCGGACATTCATCGCGTCAACCGCGCTCGCAGCTTCGCATCGATGCCACTTCAAGTTAAAGCGGCGTTCTGATGCCTTAGCAAACTCTTAACGAATCACCTGCCCGGGTTCACTTGCCATACCCCACGGGATCGCTAACGTAATTCCCTCCTTTGGGATAAAGTTTCCTACAATGGTCGTTCTAATTATCGGCGGCGGTGGTCGCGAACATGCACTTGCGTGGAAGCTTGCCGGCTCTTCGCGCGTGACCGATTTGTACTGCGCCCCCGGCAACCCCGGCATCGGCGAGCTGGCCGATCTCATCCCAATCTCCGTCACCGATTTTCATGCCATCGAGAAATTCGTCCGCAACAATCAGGTCGAGCTGGTCATCATCGGCCCGGAAGATCCGCTGGCGATGGGGCTGGCCGATCGGCTGACCGCCATGGGTGTCATGGTTTTCGGTCCGAGCAAGGCGGCGGCTCAGATCGAATCCGACAAATGGTTCGCCAAGGAACTCATGCGCCACCAGGCGGTGCCCACCGCCGAGGCCCACAGTTTCACCGATCCGATGTCGGCTGAGGAATTCGTCAAAGCCCGCGATGAGCCGCTGGTCATCAAGGCGTGCGGCCTCGCCAAGGGAAAGGGCGTCACGATCTGTTATCGCCAGGCCGATGCGCTGGAAACGATCGACGCCCTGATGCGCCGCAAAAAGTTCGGGGACGCCGGCAAGCGAATCGTCATCGAAGAGCGCCTCGTCGGGCCTGAATGCTCGGTCCTCGCTTTCGTCCAGAAGCGCACGATTTATCTGATGGAACCGGCCCAGGACCACAAGCCCGTCGACGACGGCGACACCGGCCCCATGACCGGCGGCATGGGCGCCTATACCCCAACGCCCGTGGTCACGCAGGCGATCATCTCCCAGATCGAGCGCGACATCTTTGTCCCCGTCGTCGATGGCATGCTGCGCGAAGGCATCGATTACAACGGCTGTCTCTTCGCCGGGCTGATCCTCACCCCCAACGGTCCAAAGGTTCTGGAATTCAATTGCCGATTCGGCGACCCCGAAACGCAGCCGCTGCTCATGCGCCTGCAGACCGATCTCGTTGAAATCATCGAGGCGATGCACGAAGGCCGGCTCGATCAGATCGAGTTGAACTGGGATCCGCGCCCCGCGATCTGCGTGATCGCCACCAGCAAGGGTTATCCCGGCGAATACACCAGCGGCGTTCCCATCACCGGCGTGGTGGAAGCCGATTCCCGGCCCGATGTGAAGGTTTTTCACAGCGGAACAAAAATGCAGGGCAAAACGCTCGTCACGGATGGTGGCCGCGTGCTCGGCGTAACGGCGCTGGGCAGCTCGATTATGGACGCGCGCCGCCGCGCCTACGCCGCGATGCAGCAAATCCATTTCGACGGCATGCACTATCGCAAAGACATCGCCCACCAGGCAGTGGTCAGTGATGAAAAGGAGGCGACCCGACGATGAAGTTCACCGATTCGCACCCGCCGCGTTTTCGGGGGTCATCTATTTTCGTCCCGTTGATTCTCGTGCTGTGCTCGCTTGCGCGCGCCGGTTACGTCGACCCGGCTGATTTCGATTTCCGCGCGCTTCTCCCGCCGCCCCCGGCCATTGGCTCGGCCCAACAGAGCGCCGAAATCGACGTGATGCTTAAGCTCCAATCCGAGCGAACCCCAGCCGATGTGAAGCGCATCAAAAAAGAATCGAAGATGACGGGATTTATTTTCTCCGAATGTCTCGGCTCATGGTTCAATCCCGATGATCTCCCCGTCACCGCCGATTTCCTGGACAAGGTTCTGGTCGACTCCAAAACGATTTGCAGCGCAGCCAAAAAAGTCTTCCAGCGCGAGCGCCCGTACCTTACCGACAGCCGCATCCACCCCTGCGAAACCGAGGACACTTATTCCTATCCCAGCAGCCATTCCACGCGCGCGATGGTCCTGGCCATGACGATCTCCCAGATTCTGCCCGACCAGAAATCCGCGCTGATCGCGCTCGCGAGGAAAATCGGCGACGACCGCGCCCTCGCCGGACAGCATTTCCCCAGCGACGTTGCCGCTGGGCGAATCCTCGCCGACGCCGTCTTTCAAAAGATGATGCAGAACCCCGAGTTTCAATCAGATCTGATGAAGGCAAAACAGGAGTGCGAGGCCAAATATCCTGCGCCGGCCGCGACGCAGCCGTAAAACTTAGACCGGCGCGTTTCCCGAAAGCATGTCATACGCCGAGTCCACCAGCTCCAATATCCGCTTGAGCAGACGCGGCTCATCCTTCAGGATCGCCGAATCCACCGAGGCATCGAACAAAACGCGCGGCAACCCGCAGCGCCCCAGATGATATTGCAGCAGCAACCGCGCCAGAATCCCATTGAAACTCGGCACCAGCGGATCGGCATTCAATTGAGCATGCACGCGCGCGATTTCCGTAATCGCCGGCTGAAGTCGAAACTGCGGTGAGTTGATGCGCCGAACCACATTATCCAGCCGCGCCAGGTTCGTTTCATCCAGCCCCGCCAGTGACAATCCGCAACTGATGGAGGTATACCACCGGATTACCGATTGAGAGGTGATGGAAGCGCCCGCGCGCAGAGATTTTTCTATCCGGCGCAGAATCGCCACATGGTTGCGGATTCGCTGCGTCGACCGCGAGCGAAATCCCTTGCCCGCCGATCCGTGCAAAACCGCCTGCGTCACTTCCTTCGGGTTGAGCGGAATGCCCTCAAGTTGAAAGCTGCTGAGCGTGACCGCTGCGAAATATTTGTCTGGCGGCGACGCGCTGCGTGGCGCCGCGATCCCGCGCGACGTGCCGCCGTTTCGCGATGGTGCGCTTCGATGCGAATCAGGCTTCGACGCCATGCGTCGCTTGCGCTGGATCAGCCGCAGCCATCGCACCCAGTCGATACGGATGCCGACCTTTCCCAGTCGAAATGATTTTGCGTCGGATTCCCCTCGTCCGGCAGGCGAATGTTGTTCGATGCTCATGGACTTCCCAAATTCCTCCCGCCGTCCAAACGTGCCGATGAATCTCCGTACTCACCGGGAATTACAAAAAAACGGTCCGGCGGGCCGCTATCACCAGCAAAATCCACGCCGCCGTAACTTTTTCAGGGAAATCCTTGTCCAACCGTCATTTCGAAAACGGTCCATACACCCCAAACGACTACAGCGCTTGCTCGTTCGTCTCCCCCGTGCGAATGCGAACGACTCGGCTCACCGGGTAGATAAAAATCTTCCCATCGCCCACTTCCCCCGTGCGGGCGGCTTCCACAATTGCTGCCGTCGCCTTCTCCGCGTCTTCCGATTTAACGCAAACCTTGATCAATACTTTCGGCACAAAACCCACATCCAGCTTCGCCCCGCGGTACCGCTCGGTGTGCCCCATCTGCCGCCCAAATCCCTTGCATTCCACGGCCGTCACACCCAGCACCCCCAGTTTGGCCAGCGCCTGTTTCACCGCGTCGATCTTATGCGGCTTGATGACCGCCTCAATCATCTGCATGACCAAACCTCCCAACTTAAACCCATCGCACGCAGTCTACATTCCGCATACAAATCCCGCTACCACTAACCACAGCCGCCTGTTGATTCGCCTAAAAACGATGCATCACCAATCAAGCGCCCCAATTTTGCCGATGATTTTGGCACGCGGTTATAACTTTGAAAGCTGCGTTATAGCCGCGCGAAAATCTTTCGGCAGCGGACATTCGATTACCATCTCGCGCCCGTCCGGATGCACGAAACCCAGCCGCTCCGCGTGCAGCGTTAACCGCGAAATCAGCGCCCGCTCATCCTGCCCGGCGGTGGGGCGGTAATCCCGCTTGAATTCGCTGAGAAATATTCCCACCGCCGCGCCAGCCGCGCGCGAGTTATACAGTTCATCCACCGCCAGCGGCAGCCCGATCGACCGCAGATGCACCCGAATCTGATGCGTCCTCCCCGTCTTCGGAAAACACCGCACCAGCGTGAATCGCCGCATGCGCTTCTCCACCTTCCAGTCTGTGCGCGAAGCCCGTCCGTGTTTGCTCACCATCATTCGGTCTTTGCTCCCGGGATTCGGCCCCAGCGGCGCGTCAATCGTCCCCTCATCCATCTCCGGCTTGCCAAACACAATCGCCAGATATTCCTTTCGCAACTGGTTGTTCTGAAACTGATGCGAAAGATGCCGCTGCGCCGCGATGTCCCGGGCCATCAGCAGCACACCACTGGTTCCCTTGTCCAGCCGATGCACCACCCGCAGCCGCGGATCGTCCGTTCCCCTGCACGGAATCCCCAGTTGCCGCGCCAGCTTCTCCAGGAGCGAATCGGTCTCCCCGCGCCCCGGAATCGTCGCCAGATTCGCCGGCTTCTCCACGGCCACAATCCGCTCATCCGAAAATAGAACATTCAACCAATCCCGCTGTTTCATCCCATCACCAAAGCCCGCGCCTCATTGCAAAAGGATCAATTATCCGTCACCAGGCCCCGTAGGTGCGCCCGAAGCGGCAACCCATTTTTACATTCGAACCAGTGTCCTTCATCCGTCACCAAGACGGTAACCGATCCAATTCTTCTTCCCAAACCACATAAACCCAAATGGACGATACCAGCCGCGATAACTCATAAAAATTACATAAGTTGACGATACTTTCGACCCCTTCTACTATTGAAACCGACATGCACAGTTCAATCCTTATTGCCGTCCCCGTTTACAACGAGAGCAAATACGTCGGTCGGGTTCTCGACAAGATTCGGCAATACGCAAGCGATGTCCTTGTCGTCGACGATGGCAGCACCGACGGCACCGGTGAAATGCTGGCCGCCCGCTCCGATATCCGCCTCATTCGTCGCGGACGCAACATAGGATACGGCCAGAGCCTCATCGACGCTTTCAATTTTGCCGATGGCGCCGGATACGACTGGGTCATCACCATGGACTGCGACGAGCAGCACGAGCCCGAAGCCATTCCCGATTTTATCCGCGAAATTGAAACTGATCGCTGGGACCTCATCAGCGGATCGCGCTATCTCAAGCCGCGGAACAACGATGATCTTCCCCCGTCCGATCGCCGCACGGTGAACGTCACCATCACCTCGATTCTCAACGATCTTTTTCATCTGGGATTGACCGATGCCTTCTGCGGATTCAAGGCCCATCGCGTCTCGGCCATGCGCCGATTGCGCCTGACCGAAGCAGGTTACGCCTTTCCCCTCCAGCTTTGGCCGCAGGTGGCGGCCGCGAAACTGCGCCTCACGGAAATTCCCGTTCGCCTGATTTACAACGACCCCACTCGCCACTTCGGCGGCGAACTCGACGACGTCAACCGCCGGTTGCGTCATTATCTCGACGTCCTCACGCAGGAAATCTCGCGGCTCGCCGAAAATCCGCTGCTTTCATCCGTCACTCCATCAGCCGAATTATTCTGCTGTTTGTGCGACTAAGTCGAATCTCTGCATGATCCAGGAATACTCCGCGTATCCCGACTGGAAAGCGCCGGCCGAGGATTCGGAGATTCTCCTCTGGCCCGATCCTGATCAAATCATCGACGAAACCCGGGAAAACCACCGCCGGCTCACTCAGTGGAATTCCCCCCTCGCCGAGCTTCGCCGCAAGCAGCGACAGTGCCTGAATCTTTCCGAAGACCGTCCCGCGATCGCCACCGGACATCAAACCGAATTATTCCACCCCGGCGTATGGGCGAAGCTGGCGATGATCGACGCCGTCACCCGCCGCATTGACGCCGATTGCCTCTTCGCCGCCGTTGACAGCGATGCCCCCAAGCATCTGCAGCTTCGCTGGCCCGGCAAATCGCGCTCCATCACCGATGATGCCCGCCTCGCCAGCGCCGAGTGGTGCGGACTTCTCAACGCTCCCAGCCCGGAGCATCTCCAGAATCTGAAATCAGCTTTCGACGCCGACGCCGCCGGATGGTCGTTTGCTCCGCTGATCGACGAATTCTTCGACGATCTCCAGCAGCAGACATCCCCCGCGCCGTCGCTGTCGGCCGCCCTCACCGCCGCGATGTACCGCCTCGATTGGAGCCTCGGCCTTGGCCACCAGTCGATCGTCACCTCGCGCCTCTGGACCAATGAGCCGTATCTCGCCTTCGCCCATTATCTGCTCGCCAATGCCGATTCGTTCGCCGCGATTTACAACCAGGCCCTCGCCGAATACCGCCAGGCCCACGGCATCGACAACCCCGGCCGCCCCATGCCCGACCTGCACGTCGCGGAAGACTCCTGCGAAGTTCCCTTCTGGCTCGACGATCTGAACACCGGCGTTCGCACCCGCGCCACCGTTCACGGCCATGCCGGCCAGTGGCGACTCCAAACCGCGGGCGATGCCTGGGCGGTCTCACCTGAAAAAGATTTCACCACCGCCGCCGCCGAACTGAAACAATTCCTCCGGCAGCACCACCTACGCCTCGCCCCGCGCGCTCTCACCCTCACCATGTTCCTGCGTCTGATGGTCGTCGACCAGTTCGTCCACGGCATCGGCGGGGGGCGCTACGAGCAGGTCAACGATCGCGTCATCCAGCGTTTTTTCAATTTCGATCCCCCCGCCTTTTCCGTCACCACCGCGACGCTCTATTTCCCCGCCGCCGTTGGCCGCATCCGTGCCTGTGTTCCCTGCCTCGCGCACGAAGGCCACCACCTGCGCCACGCCGTCATGGGCCCGGCGAAAATGGAAATGGTCCGCGAAATCCAGGGGCTTCCCCGTCGATCCGTCCAGCGCCAGCGAATTTTCTCCCAGATGCACGACCGCCTCGCCGCCACCGTTCAAATTCACCCCAGCATCAACGAATGGCAGCGCCGCATGACCCAGGCCCAGCGCCAAAGTGCCGATGAGCAGGGCATGTTCGACCGCGAACTCTTCTATGCCATCCAACCGAAAAACCGCCTGCAATCGCTCATCGCCAAATACCAGGAAAAATTCCCAATTTGACCCATCCCCAGTTCGCTCTTTCTGGGCAAGCGATCAAGCTTCAGAATATTTTTATCGATGACGGGCAGAACAACATTCACCGATCCCACTCATTCAACACCCAAGTTGGATCATTGATGTCCTATCAACACACATACACCACCATTTGACACCCCAATCTCATTTCACTACTATAATCAACTCAACAAAAATATGGCCGTACCACGGGCCGAAACAGTGGGAGCTTCCGCGGGGCTTTTCCCGTTTATAAGGAGCGAATCGATCCATGCCTGTCATTGTCAAACGATCCAAACGCTACAACGAAGCCGCCAAGAAATCGGTCGCACAGCTTCTGCCTGTCGATAAAGCCATCGAGGTGCTCAAGAGCTTCCCGGCCACCAAGTTCGATCAATCGGTCGAACTGATCTTCTCGCTCGGTATTGACGCCAAGCAGGCCGATCAGATGATCCGCGGCTCGCTCTCGCTTCCGCACGGCGTCGGCAAGACCAGGCGTGTCGTCGCCTTCTGCTCCGAGCATCTCGTCGCCGTTGCCACTGCCGCCGGCGCCATCCGTGCCGGTGGGCAGGAACTTGTCGTGGACATCGAGAAAAATAATTTCACCGATTTCGACGTCGCCGTCGCCACGCCCGACATGATGCGTTTCGTCGGCCGTCTCGGTAAAGTCCTTGGCCCCAAGGGCCTGATGCCCTCGCCCAAGGCCGGGACCGTCACCGCAGATGTCGCCTCCGCCGTTCGCGAATACGCCGCCGGCAAGGTCGAATTCCGCAACGACGCCGGCGGTAACGTCCACAGCGTCGTCGGCAAGATGAGCTTCGATGCCCAGAAACTCGCCGACAACATTCACGCGATGATGAACCAGATTCGCCGCATGAAGCCCATGACCGCCAAGGGGGCATACATCCGCAAGATCGTCCTCAAGGGTTCGATGACCCCAGCCGTATACGTCGAAGCGGGCGCCGCCTAACGAGAACCAACCATGAGTAAAAAAGTCAAAAATCTGATCGAGAAAGAACTGGTCGCCAAATTCAGCCCGCTGGACGGCGTTGCCGTCATCAGCCCCAAGGGCATCGACGGCACCAAGAACAACCTGCTTCGCCGCCGCCTGGGCGCGCATGGCGTCAAGGTCATGGTGGTGAAAAACACCCTGGCCCGCCGCGCCGCCAGCGGGACGAAGCTGAAGGGCTTCGACAAGCTGCTCGACGGCCCCAGCGCCGTCGTCTACGGAAAAGCCGCCAGCATCTCTTCCATCGCGCGGATGCTCATGGAAGAAAAGAAGAACGACGAGAAGCTCGAGCTTCGCGGCGTCTTCTTCGACGGCGAAATCTACGAAGGCGAAAAAGGCGTCGACAAGGTCAGCAAGCTCCCCACCCGCGAGGAAGCCATCGCCGGCATCATCGCGGCGGTGCTCAGCCCCGGTCGAAACCTGCTGGGCGCGCTCAAAGGTCCGTCCGCAAAAGTCGCCGGAATCCTCAAAACCATCGAAGAAAAAGGAAAAGAAGCCGCCCCCGCGGCTGGATGATCTTACTGTTTAGCCGCCGCACTCGTGCGGCGCGTTTCAGCGCTCGACCGATCCAGATGCCCGAAAGGGTTAAACCGCTTCGCTGTGAAGCCGGCATCCGAATCGAAGCGCAAATCGACACGTTCATGGCCACGTCACGGCCGGGAGATTTTTGTCATGGCAGAAGTAGCTGAAAAAGTAAAGAAACTCGCCGATGAAGTCGTCGGACTCACCCTCAAGGAAGCCGTCGAGTTCAGCGCCTACATCAAGGAAGCTTACGGCATCGAGCCCGCCGCCGGAGCCGTCGCGATGATGGCCGGTCCCGCCGCCGCGGCCGGTGGCGCCGCCGCCGCGCCCGCCGAGGAAAAGACGACCTTCGACGTCATTCTCAAGGCCGCCGGCGACAAGAAGATCAACGTCATCAAGGTCGTCCGCACCGCCACCAACCTTGGCCTCAAGGAAGCCAAGGACCTTGTCGAAGGCGCTCCCAAGACCGTTAAGGAAGCCCTCCCCAAGGCCGACGCCGAAAAGCTCAAGAAGGAACTCGAAGAGCAGGGCGCAACCGTGGAAATGAAGTAATTCGCTTCCGCTCGGAAATACCGCAGCCCCGGATGCAGATCCGGGGCTTTTTTATTTCCTGCGAAAATATTTGATGATCCCATCCACGGATAAATTCCCCGGCCCAAACAGCAGCACGATGATCGCCGTCGCCAGGAACGGAAACGCCGTGTCCCCCAGAATCGGCGACTGATCCTTCCAGATCGCCGCCCCCAGTTCCTTGAACGATGAATCGTAATTCGAAAGCTGCACCGTCAGCATCGCCACGATGAAATTCCCCGTCAGCACCAGCGCCGCCAGACGCGACGCCAATCCCACCAGCAGCAGCGCCCCGCAGAAGATCTCCGCGTTAGCCGACATGATCACGTTCACCTCCGGCATCGGAATATGCAGCGAGGCGAAGAACTTGGCCGTTTCATGGATGTGATGCAGATGCGCCCATCCCGAGATGATGCACTGATATCCGATATAAACCCGGATCAACAGTAGAAATGGACAGCGGAATTTATCCGCGACCTTGGCGAACTGATCGTAAAACGCCAGCAGCGGCGCCTTGCTGCACGATGGCGATGGAGCGGAAGCGGTTGTCATGGTGAGTGCCTCTGTTAAATCGGTAATACGTCTTATCGGCTCATTCGGATGATTCCGATTCCCCTTTCATCAATTCCCGCAGAAAAACCGTCGCGAACGAGCCGGCCGGAAGTGTGAAAGCGGCCGTGACATGCGGCCCATGCTCATCCACCCCGCCCGCCAGCTCCACCTCCTCCGGCCGCACGCGCAGCGACCGCCGAGCCCCCTTGATCTTCAGTTGACCCGCCACCCGAAAATCCCCCGGCTTCAGGTTCTTCGAGGCAAAAATCTCCTGCTCGATCTGCAGCGCCTCCCCCTCCGGAAGCGTCATGCGGTATCCAATCAGCGGCCCCGTGGGGCTGATCTCAAACGCATCGCACCGCGCCTGCTCCGCCGCCGCATCGGTCACGCGAAACACCGCGCCGTTGTCGTGCTTTTCCGCCAGGTCGCCGACCAGCAATTTGTCCAGCGACTCGATCCGCCGCGACACGACCTGGTTGAAAAGATCCGACTGCAGGGCCGAAATGCACAGCCGCCGAATCCGCTGATCCATCATTCGTATAGCCCCCGAGGCGTTTTTCGACTTGATAAACCGTGCAAGAATTCGCCGCTCCATCCCGCTCGATCTGGGCCACAGCTTCATGGACGCCGCGAAGTCTCCGCGCTCAAACGCCTCCCGGGCCGAGCGCTGCTGCGGATTGTCCAGCGATTTGTCCGGCGAGCCCAGGATGACTTTCAGCGCCGCCGCGCCATCCCCGCGAAGCAGCGCCGCCCCCAGCAGGTGATTGTTCCCCCGTCGCCCAAACCGCTGCTCGCCGAAATAGTTCGGCATCCCGCACTCCTGCAATTGCTTCACCACCGGTGCGATCTTCACCACATCTGTCGCATTCACCTGCCGAATCTTGATCGCAAACCGATTCCCGCGCAGATGCCCCAGGCGCAGCTTGTTCCCATGCCGCGCCGCCCACTTCACCGACATCTGCGGCAGACGCAGGTTCATGACCGCCTCTTCGGTGGTATTGGGAATCGAAAGCACCTGCCGCGTGATCGCCGACGCATCCTTCATTCCCGCATAACCGACATCGCGCGCCGAAATATTCAGCGCCCGCGCCACGCTGTCGATCGCCTCGAACGTCGTAAGTCCGAGCTTCTCGATTTCGCAGTAAACATGCTCCCCCTCGCCGCTCGGCTCATACAGCGGAATCTCCTGCACGAAGAAGTCCTCCGCCCGCTGCTTGATGACCCCGCCAATGCCCGGATATTCCGCTGTCACAAAAGGAAGATTCATATGTAACGATTGTAAGGCACGCGCTGGATTAAAGATCGCGGCTGAATGAAAACAAGATGAATCGCCCGCCCATAAGGGTTGCGGAAAACCGCCCGCCTCTGTATCACTCCACCACCAATCAAATCGGGAAGGAGCATTCCTAGAATGACGGGCAAGTCGAAGGGCGTTTGGGCATGTCTTGTAATTTGTCTATTTTTATCCGGATGTCAGGCCAGCGGCCCCAAGCCGCTGTATGACCGTCTTGGGGGCGATATGATGATGTCCGCCATCGTCGACGACTTCGTCGATCGCGCCTCCGGCGATCCGCGCGTGAATTTCACCCGCAAGGGAACCACCCACGAATGGATCCCCACCCCCGACAGCGTCGATGTGCTCAAGACCCATCTCGTCGAATATTTCACGATGCTTTCCGGCGGCAGCCACGACTATGAAGGCAAGGACATGCGCACCGCCCACGTCGGCATGGAAATTTCCAATGCCGAATTCGACGCCATCAAGGACGATCTTCGCCGCTCACTGGAAAAATACGACGAACCACCCGCGGAAACCGACGAGCTTCTCACCCTGGTCGAGTCCACCCGAAAAGATATCGTCGAAGTGAAATAGTGTAATCTACCGGATCATGAATCCGGGCATTCACCTCATCCACAAACCCGTCGGCCCCACCAGCTTTTCGGCGATGCGCGAATTCGCCGCCAGCGCCATCCCCGCCCCGCGCATCTGCCACGGCGGCACGCTCGATCCCTTCGCGAGCGGGTTGCTCCTGATCCTCGTCGACCCGGCCACCAAATTATTCGATCATCTCCACGCGATTCCAAAAGTATACGATGCCATCGTCCGGTGGGGGGCCGAGACCGACAACGGCGACCCCGGCGGCCAAGTCGTCTCCACCGGCGATCCCACCAATCTTACCCCCGCGACACTCGAAGATTCCCTCGCCACCTTCATCGGTTGGCACGATCAAATTCCCCATGCCACCAGCGCCAAGCGCATCGGCGGCGAGCGCGCCTATCTCAAGGCCCACCGCGGCGAGCCCGTCGACATGCCCGCATCCCGCGTCTATCTCCACCACGCCCGCTGGCTAAGCCACGATCTCCCCCACACAAGCCGCCTCGAACTGACCGTCCGCGGCGGATATTACATCCGCGCCATGGTCCGCGACCTCGGCCGCCTCCTCGGCTGCGGCGCGCATCTCACCCAACTCCACCGCCAGTCCATCGGCCCATGGATCGACCCCGGCGAGGGTCTAACTACGGAAATCCACGGCCGAGAAATCATGCCCTGGGCCATGTCCCGCAGCCTGACCGGCGCTGATATCGCCGAACTCCGCCAGCGCCGCGAGATCGACCTCGGCGAACTGCAACCACCCGAATGGCGTCTGCCCGAAAGATTCCCCGCGTCCCCATCCCCCATCCGCGGATTCCAGGCCGATCGATTCTGCTGCCTGCTAACTCCTGTGGAATCGCGCCTCCGCCTCCTCAGCGCCCTTTGGCGGGGGATTTGACGTCTAAAAAAAGGCGAAAAGGGGACATTCAGGCTCTGTCTCGATCCTCGAGTTCGTCACAAAGGAGTGCGATGTTGTGCACCAGCACCTTCAGCAGCATCTCCTTTTTCCGCCTCTCGGCTGTCCGGGCTCGCAACGCCGTTCCCTGGTTCCGCTTGATCATGCTGTGAACCGTCTCGCTTTGGCTCCTCTGGCCGTATAGCTTCTTGTCCGCCTTGCGGGCAAATCGGTTTTTCATGTGTCGTCTCCATCGGCCGCTGGGCGGCTTATCCGTCGGGCGGCCGATGCCCGGCGGAATAATCGAACGCACGCCCAGCTCTTCCCGGGCCAGGCGGTGGTTCGCCTCCGAATCATAACCGGCGTCGGCCACCACCGTTTTCACTCCGGCGCGGCGCGACGCCTGCGCCAGCAGGTCGCCGAAGTCCGGCGCATCGGAACGGTTGCCGGTGCGCACTTTCGCCGCCAGGATCAGATGACAGCCGCAGGCGACCGCCACCGCCAGCTTGGGGAGCCTGCGAAGCTGACGCGATCGCGCCGCGTTGACGCCCCGGCCCCATTTTCCCGGCGATTTTCCAGGTGTTTTTCGCTTCCCGGACGCGCGGTCCCGAGCCATGCGCCGGCACCTCAGATCGTAGTGTGGCGAGCGGTGGCGCATCTCAAAGATCGTGGAATCCATCGCCAGCGGCCGCTCCCCCAGTCCCAGCAAACGGGCCTGCCTGAACAGGCGGACCAGCAGGTCCATCATGCGGTTGACGCCGCCGGCGCGAATGAGCCGGTGAAACGCGCGGCACAGCGTGTTGTGATCGGGCGTTTGTTTCAGCCCGATGTCCGCCAGCATCTGCGGATGATCCTCCAGGATCTGCTGGCACTTGCGGTAGCTGACGCCGTGGAACTCGCGCAGCACCAGCAGGCGAAGAGCTGGGCGAGAGTGTAATCGTGTCGGGAGAACTTGCTGCTGAATTCCGGAAGCAATCGGCGGGACAGGGAGTAGGCCGCGAACATCACCTTCCGTGGCGATCGACAGGTTTCCATCCTGTATCTTGTACAATCATTATGGAGGTTGCGCTACCGAACAGGCGCCGAACATTCAGGGGGTTGAGACAGAGCCGTGATGTCCCCTTTTTTCTAAATTTCCGTTTTCGGCGACGAAGCCGATCTCGTTTCCGTCGGGGTCGCGCAGGGTAAACTTGCGTGTGCCGTATGGCGTGTCAAACAGTGGCTCGATGACCTGCGCCTTGTGCCGCAGGGATTGCCATGCGGCATCCACGTCTGCGATATAAAAGTTGAATCGACCGCCGACGGGTTCCGCCGCCATAATCGAAAAAATCGCGCCTTCGGATCGCTTGAACTGGATGTATGACGGCGCGGGCGAATCGGGCGGATATGTGAAGTCGATCTCGAAGCCGAGAACATCGGTGTACCATTGAACGGCCAACTGAAGATCGCGGACATTCGCTCGAACGTGGTTCAAGGCTGTCTTCATGGGTAACCCAAAAGGATGGAGGCCGCAGAATATTCGATTTCACTCTTTAGAATCGTCAGAATTATCGACTCCATTTATATTGCACCGCCCGCTTCGCTGGAGATCGCAGAGGACGCGGAGGAAATTCCATTGATTGCTTTCTCGGCGATCTCTGCGCTCTCAGCGGTTAATCCCGCCTCTTGCATTCGGGATCAGCGTCTCCGACCATCAAGGGGTCATGCCAGATCAGCCTGATGCGATAGCAACCGATGCGATTGGCAAATCGTTCGGGGCGACGCGCGCGCTGGATGGGGTGACGATATCTTTCCGTGGCGGCGAAGTCCACGGAATCGTCGGGGAGAACGGGGCGGGGAAAAGCACGCTCATGAAAATTCTTGGCGGGGTGGAAAGACCCGGCGAGGGACGGGTTTTCATCAGGGGGCGAGGCGTTTTGATAACGGATGTGCATGCGGCGCAGCGGATGGGGATTGCGATGGTGCATCAGGAGTTGAACCTGGTGGATGAACTCAGCATCGCGGAGAACATTTTTCTGGGAAGGGAACGAACGCTTCTGGGGATGGTTCGGTTCGGGCGGGCGCGGCGGGTGAGTCGGCAGATACTCGAGATTTTGAAATGTCCGCTGAATGTTTCGTGGAAGGTGAAACGGCTATCGACGGCGCAGAAGCAGATGGTGGAGATCGCCAAGGCGCTGAGCTGCCAGGCTTCGGTGATTATTCTGGATGAGCCGACGGCGATGCTGAGCCGGCGCGAGACGCACGCGCTGTTTGAGGTGATCGGGCAGCTTCGGCGAAACGGGGTCGCGGTAATTTATATTTCGCATATTTTGCAGGAGGTTTTGCAAATCCGCGATCGGGTGACGGTGATGCGGGATGGACGGGTATCGGCGCGACTTGGGCCGGATGAGATGGAGGGGATGACGGTGGCGGAACTGGCGGGCTTGATGGTGGGCCGGCCGATGAATCAGCATTTCCCGGCGAGGGAGACGCGGATCGGAGAGCGGTTTCTGGAGGTGGAGCATTTTGGAGATGAGGATATTTCGTTTTTCGTTCGACGCGGGGAGATTCTGGGGTTTGCGGGATTGATCGGCGCGGGGCGCACGGAACTGGCGGAGGCGATATTTGGGCTGCGGGGGAAGGTGTCGGGAGTGATTCGGCTGGATGGAAGAAATCTGAAAATCAGCTCGCCGGGCGATGCGGTGCGGGCGGGGATCGCCTATCTTTCGGAGGATCGGAAGGAGAGCGGGCTGATGCTGGACATGGATGTGACGTCGAACACGACGATGGTATCGCTGGCGCGGTACACGCGCTGGTTGACGCGCCCGCGCGCGGAGCGGAAGGCGGCGAGCCATTATGTGCAACTCATGCGGATTCGGATCGCGTCGCTCAGGCAGCCGGTGCGAGCGCTGAGCGGGGGAAATCAGCAGAAGGTGGCGCTGGCGAAATGGCTGGAGACGAATCCGAAGGTTTTGATCGTTGATGAGCCGACCCGTGGCGTGGACGTCGGGGCGAAAGAGGAGATTTACCGGCTGATCCGGGCGCTGGTGACGCAGGGAATGGCGTGTATTTTGATTTCATCAGAGCTGAACGAGGTGCTGGGGATGAGTGATCGGATCGCGGTGATGCGCGGCGGGCGGATCGTGGCGATGCTGGATGCGGCCAGCGCGAGCGAGGAGCGCGTAATGCAGTTTGCCGCGGGCGTGCAGGAGAACTTGAGCGCATGAGTGAGGGTTCGGTGCAATCGGCGCGCAACTGGCGGGCGGTCTTCGAGCGCGTTGCGCCGGTGGTGACACTGGCGCTGCTGGTCTTTGTGACCGCGTCGCTGGAGCATGCGCCGGCGGGGGAACATCATTTTCTGACCGCCGAAAATCTGGTCAATATTTTATGGCAGTGGTCGGCGATCGGGATCATCGCACTGGGGATGACGCTGGTGATTATCTCAGGCGGGATTGATCTGTCGGTGGGATCGCTGATCGCGCTGTCGGGCGCGCTGGGGGTCTGGATGATGAACACGATCATCAGTGCGGGCGCGATTTTGCAGGGGATCGATGATTCCAACGCCAGCGGCATGGCCCCTGCCGATGGTCCGGTGCGGGCGTGGATGGCGCATTTCGTGATCAATCACCATCTGGATGGAAACGAGGTGTGGGGCGTTGCTGTGGGGATCGCGACGATTTTGGCGGTGGGCACGGCGGCGGGATGGGTGAATGGAATGCTGATCGCCAAGGGGGGGATCGCGCCGTTTATCGTGACGCTGGGGGGACTGGCGGCGTATCGGTCACTGGCGCTGGCATTGGCGGACGGGGGTGATTTGAATTCCGCGAGCGAGCATCTGTTTCCCGCTGCGGGGAATGCGGGTGTGCCGATCCACAGGCTGACGCTGACCAACGGGCATCCGCTGCAGTTGCCGTACATGGTGATCGCATTTTTCGCGCTGGCGGTGCTGATGGCGATTCTGCTGAATCGGACGCGCTACGGAAGATATGTGGTGGCGCTGGGGTCCAACGAGCGGGCGGCGAAGTATTCGGCGATCAATGTGGATCGCATCAAGATCATCACGTACACGCTGACGGGTGCGCTCACGGGCATCGCGGCATTTCTGGTGGCGTCGAATCTTAATTCGGTGCCCTCTTCCACCGCGGGAAATCTGTATGAGCTGGACGTGATCGCGGCGGTGGTGATCGGCGGAACGCGCATGCAGGGGGGCGCGGGATCGATCTTCGGGACGGTGATCGGTGTGCTGATTCTTGGCGTCATCAGCAATATGCTGAGCTTTTTGAACGTGTCGCCCTATTTGCAGGGATTGGTGAAGGGCGTGATTATTGTGGCGGCGATTTTTGTGCAGCAGATTGGGCGCAAGCGATCCTGAGCGATGGAATTATTTGCGAGGTGAATATGAATCGGCGGCGATTTCTGATGGTGTTGGTGTGCGCGATGGCGATGCTCGTGCCCGGGCGGATGAAGGCGGATGATGGGCCGCGGCGGATGCGGATTGGCGTGTCGATTCCGGCGGCGGATCATGGGTGGACGGCGGGCGTGATCTGGTGGGCGCGGCGGGCGATGGCGCTGCATCCGGAGATCGATTGGCAGATAGCAACGGCCGCGACGCCGGAAAAACAGGTGGCGGATATCGAGGACATGATGGCCCGCAATGTCGATGGGCTGGTGATATTGGCGACCAACAGCGGGCCGATCACGCCGATCGCCAAGCAGGCGCACGACCGGGGGATTTACATCGTCAATGTCGATCGCGGATTTTTGCAGCCGGTGGCGGATGTTTTTCTGGAGGGGGACAATAAGGCGTTTGGGCGCAAAGCGGCGGAGTACATGGCGCAGAAGCTGGGGGGAAAGGGGAACATCGTCATTTTAGAGGGCGCGCCTTCAACGGTGAACACCGATCGCGTCACCTCGGCGCTGGAAGTTTTCAAAAAATATCCGGACATCAAAGTGCTGGGTCGGCAGCCGACGGACTGGAATCGGGAGAAGGCGTTGTCGGTGATGCAGAATTTTCTGTCGCAGTTTTCGCACATCGACGCGGTGTGGGCAGGCGATGACGATGTGGCGCTGGGGGCGATCCAGGCGATCAAGCAGGCGGGGCGCGATCAGGAGATGTGGGTGGTCGGCGGCGGCGCGATGAAGAATGTGGTGAAGATGATTCAGGAGCGCGATCCGATGGTGCCGGCGACGATCACGTATCCACCGTCGATGATTGCCGCGGGGATTCACCTGGCGGCGTCGGCGCTGCGGGACGGGCATCGCGATGCGGTGTCGCAGTTCATGCCGAGGCATATGGTGCTGGATGTGGAACTCGTGACGCCCGAGAACGCTGCGGAATATTATTTTCCAGATTCGGCGTATTGAAAGACCGCAGAGGAAAACGTTCTGTCGCATGGGAAGCAGGCGTGCTAATCTGATGTGCGGTGTGAAAAAAAACGGGTGATCGACGGGGCTCGAACCCGCGACCCCAAGGACCACAACCTTGTGCTCTGCCAACTGAGCTACGACCACCGTTTAGTTTGAATGGTTTATCTTAGCAATCCCATGTCCACCTTCAAGCTCTCGGCGATGGATGAATGTCTCGATCCGGCAACCCTGCCGGAGGCGGTGGTTTCGGGGCTGTACGCGCATATTCCGTTTTGCTTTCACAAATGCCATTACTGCGATTTTTATTCGATCACGCGGCAGACGCCGGGGCGGATGGCGGGGTTTGTCGACCGGGTGTTGCGCGAGGCGGATTTCTGGGTGGATGGACGGCAGTCTGTTCGCCCTCGGACGGTATTCTTCGGCGGTGGGACGCCGACGCTTTTGCCGGCCGTGGAGATGCGCCGGCTGATCGAGGGATTGCGCGAGCGGTTTGATTTTGGCGATCTGCAGGAATGGACGGTCGAAGCGAATCCGGCGACGGTGACGAAGGAATATGCACAGACGCTTGCGGAGATGGGGATCAATCGCATCAGCTTGGGAGCGCAGAGTTTTGATCGGGCCGAGCTGGCGATCCTGGAGCGGCATCATGAGCCCGACGACGTGCCGCGGAGTTTGGAGATCATCAAGTCCGCCGCGATCGAGCGGTTGAATGTCGACCTGATCTACGGCATTCCCGGTCAGGATATGAAATCGTGGCTGGCGTCGCTGGAGCGCGCGATTGGGCTTGGGACGGAGCATCTTTCGTGTTACGGGCTCACGTACGAGCCGAATACGCCGATGGCGGTGCGCAAGCGGCTTGGGCTGGTGACGGCGATGGAGCCGGAATTGGAAATTGAATTGATGCGGGAGACGCGCGCGCTGCTGGAGTCGGCGGGAATGCCGGCGTATGAGATCAGCAACTATTCCCGGCCTGGATGTGAATGCCAACATAATCTGCTCTACTGGCACGGCGGCGATTACATCGGCCTTGGTCCGGCGGCGGCATCGCATGTGCGGGGGACGCGATGGCGAAATCGGCCGCATCTGGGTGAGTGGGAAAACGCGATTTCGTCTGATCGACTGCCGGCCATCGAATGTGAAACGCTGACGCCCCACCAGCGGGCGGGCGAGCTGGCGATGCTGATGCTTCGGCTTTCCACGGGAATCGAATGTGCCGAGTTTGCCGATCGCATCGGCCTTGACGCGCGAGAGTTCTTTTCCGGTGTGATTGACCGGCTCTTGCCACTGGGGCTGCTGGAGGTGACGGAAACGTCGATTCGTTTATCGGAGCGTGCCCTGCCGGTGGCGGATTCCATCGCCGCCGAATTCCTCGCCGCCCTCGCTTGATGAACCCCCACCGCCGATAGATCGGGGAAGACGTTGCGCGTTATGATGTTTCACGTTTAGCGACCGCACCTTGCTCGGCGCGCGCCCCGCAAGCGGGGCCGCTAAACAATGCATCTCCCGTAACCCGCAATTTCCTCAACCATGTTCGCATTCGTGCAAAATATTTTCGCGCCGCCGGCGCATCCGATCGGGGTCGATTTCGGGATCGGCACGTTGCGGATGGCGCAGGTGCAGTCCGAAGGGGACGACTTCAAGCTGCTGGCGGCGGCCAGCGCGGAAGTGCCGGCCGCGATTCGGGAGGATGCCGATGCGCGGCTGGAATTCTTCGCGCGAACGGTGCGCGATCTGCTCGTTCATGGGAAATTTCATGGACGGCGGGCCGTGCTGGGATTGCCGTCGGCGGTCGTGCACACGCAGCACCTGTCGGTGCCGCGCGCGGATGAGGATCAACTGAAAGAGACGATTCACAAGGAAGCGAAATCGAAGTTGCCGTTTGATCCGGATCATGCGCTGCTGCGCCATGCGGCGGGGCCGGGCGGCGATAAGAAAAATCAGTGCGTGCATGCGGTGGTGATGGCGGCGGATGCGCGGTGGGTTAACCAGTATATCGCGGCGGCGAAACAGGCGCGGCTTGATGTCGTGGGAATGAACATGCAGCCGATGGCGCTGCTCGACTGCTTCGCCAGCGTGTACCGCAGAAATTCCGATCGGCTTTCGGTGCGGATGTATGTGGACATCGGCGGCAGCGGGACTCGCGTGGCGATCGGGCAGGGATCGCGCCTGCTGATGGCGCGGAACCTGGCGATCGGCGGCGATCATCTCACCGCTGCCGTGGCCGAGGCGATGGGAATCAGCATGCAGGATGCCCGCACGCTTCGGATCAAGCTGGGCGCCGGCAGCGGGGAAAATGAGGATCGCGTCGAGAAGATTTGCGCGCAGGGGATCGATCAGCTTACGGCCGAAATTCAACGATGCCGGGTCGAGCATGAATCGAGCTTTCCGAATCTGAAGGTGCAGCGTCTGATATTCGTGGGGGGCGAAGCACGGCTGGAATCGATGTGCCAGCACATTGCCGAGAAACTGGGACTGCCGGGGCAGACCGGCGATTCGCTGTGCCGAATGGTGCGCAACAGCCGGATCGGGATCGAATCGGCGATTGACCGGCGACACCCGCAGCCCGCGTGGGCGGCGGCAATCGGCCTGAGTATCGGTCCTCCCCTGCCGGATTAGGCTCTGTCCGGGCCGGTTGAATCGCCCGATGCAAATTGCCGATAAGTGAGCATTCGATGATTGAGGACCTTCTTCGCAAAGCCGCCGAAGCCGGTGCTTCCGACGTGCACGTTCATGCCGGAGCGCGTCCGGTATTTCGTATCCAGGGCGAGCTGCAAACCAGCCGGTTTCCCACGCTGACGGGCGAGCAGTGCGCGGAGTTTGCACGGTCGCTGATGGATGAGCGGAAATGGGCGCACTTCGAATCAAAACGCGATATCGACTTCTCACACCAGGTCCCGGACCTGGGGCGATTCCGCATCAACGCGCATTTTCAGCGTCAGACGGTGGCGCTGTCGATCCGAATCATCAGCAATGAAATCCGCGGATTGGCGTATTTGTATCTGCCTGAAATCGTCGCGAAGCTGACGACCGTTTCGCGCGGCCTGATCCTTGTGACAGGACCGGCGGGCAGCGGCAAAAGCACAACGCTGGCGGCGATGATCGATCAGATCAATGGGCGCGACAGCTCGCATATCGTCACGCTGGAAGACCCGATCGAGTACATCCTCACGGACAATAAATGCACGATCGAGCAGCGCGAAGTCGGCAGCGACGTGCCGGATTTCGCGTCCGGCCTGCGGCACGTGCTGCGGCAGGATCCGGATGTGATCCTGGTGGGTGAGATGCGCGACCAGGAAACCACCAGCGCCGCCATCACGGCCGCCGAAACCGGCCACCTGGTGCTGAGCAGCCTGCACACATCGAGCGCGCCGCAGACGATCGAGCGCATCATTGATATCGCGCCGGCCAACCAGCAGAACCACATCCGCTCGATGCTGGCCGGGTGTTTGCACGCGGTGATCAGCCAGACGCTGCTGCCCCGCGCCGATCAGCCGGGGCTGATTCCCGCGGTGGAGGTGATGATCTGCAACCAGCCGGTGAAAACCTGCATCCGCGAAAACCGCATCTTCGAGATTCCCAGCATCATCGAAACCAGCCGAGCCATCGGCATGCAGTCGTTGGATTATTCCATTCAGCAGCTTCTTCGGCATGGATATATCGATCGCGCAACAGCGATCGGCTCCTGCTCGCAGCCGGAGAAGATTGATCGGGCGATGGTGGCTTGAGAAAACATTTTTACCGCGAAGACGCTAAGGACGCGAACTGGGAAAGGTGACGTTCCAAGTTCGCTGATGTTTTCCTGCCCACATCGCCGACGAGAAGTGACGCAGGATGTATGATATTAAACATGCGTCCCTCGCTGCTCGGTGCATTCGCCGTGATATCGTTGCTCGCACTAGGGGCATTGGCGCTCGGCTCGTTCGCTGAATTTGGGCCTGGATATTTTTATAGCGATGTCGGAGGTCCAAAACCCCATGTTTTCCAGCTTGACCTGGAGCTTCAACGTGGTCGGGTTGCCGTGTATTGGCTGGTCTGGCACTCGCCATATCCTACTTCGCGCTCGCACACTATTTGGAAACCGCTGCAACTTCGCGGACCTGACCTCCGCCGCTCATTCTGGGAGTTTGACGCGCATTCTCTGAATATCAAAAGTGGCTTTGGGGTTTTCCTTCTGGCTTTTCCAATCTGGTGCGCCGCGATCCCTTGTCTGATCGCCCCATTGATGTGGCTTGGCAAGCGCCGAACCAGACAACAACCCTCCGCCTTCCCGGTTGTCCTCGCCACAGCAGTAAAGGCGGACTGATCCGCTGCTCTCGGCGCCTTGGCGGTTGCATTGGGTTTTCACTTGAACACCGCCCCATGATAATCTCCCCGCAGTATGAAGTTCAAACGGCCGCCGCTGCAGGTTTTGCCTACTACGCTTTGGGATTATCCTTCACAGGATTATGGGGAGGGGCAACAGGGAGTGGCGGGGTATAAGGGGGCGACGCCGAGTTATATCATTTGGAATTTATTGCAGCGGTATACGAAGCCGCGCGATCTGGTGGTTGATCCGTGCGCGGGGAGCGGGACGACGCTGGATGTGGCGCGCGATCTGGATCGGCGGGCGCTGGGATATGATCTGGCTCCGACGCGGAAGGATATTTTCCGGGTCGATGCGAGGAAGTTGCCGCTGGAGAATGACAAAGCGGATTTCGTGTTTATCGACCCGCCGTATTCGACGCATATCGATTATTCGGACGATCCGCGGTGCATCGGAAAGCTGGATGCATCCGGGCCGGAGTATTACCAGGCGATGGAGAAGGTGATCGGGGAGATTCACCGGGTGCTGCGCCCGGGGCGGCATATGGGGATGTATGTGAGCGATTCGTTCGTGAAGGGAAAGGGGTTTTTTCCGATTGGGTTTGAGCTGTTTACGCTGCTGCGGCAGCGGTTCGAGCCGGTGGATATCGTCGCGGTGGTGCGGCACAACAAGACGCTGGTGATGGGGAACTACCGCGCGGCGGCCGAGGAGGGAAATTTCTTTCTGCGCGGGTTCAATTACCTGTTCATCATGCGCAAGAGCGGACAGCGCGAGGTAAAGTTGAAAAAAGGGGACATTCATAATATTTCCGATATTGAAAAAATAGTTGATTGAATGCATCGCTGAGCAGCTTTGCCAAGACCGCGATCCCGTTGTTAAACTGACACACGAATTACTTTCCCCGAGCATCCGATACCCGCTCTCCAGCGAATCACGCCCGCCTACGCTTCGCACTTCAAGGCCGTCCGGCTCATGGCCCTGCAGGATTCGCCCAGCGCCTTCGGCAGCACGTACGCCAGGGAATCCCAATTCACCGACGCCGAATGGCTCAAGCGCGCGGCCGACTGGAGCAGCGACCGCTCCATCGGCTACCTCGCGATGGATGCCCAGACCGCCTGCGGCATCGTCGCCGCATTCCTCGACGAGCATGATCCGCTCCAAGCCCACCTGATTTCCATGTGGGTATCCCTCGCGCACCGCCGCCAAGGCATCGGCCGACTTCTGATCGACGCAATCAACACCTGGGCCTTCGCCCGAGGGGCGCACACATTGCGTTTGATGGTAACCAGCAGCAACACCGCGGCCTTCGAATTCTACCACCGAATCGGATTCTCAAAGACCGGCAACACCAAGCCCTATCCAAATGATCCAGTCCTCATTGAATACGAAATGTCCCGATCCCTGGCCGCGATGTGACATTTACGCGGCAGCTTCAATAATTCAACGAATCCCGTCTCCCAAACCCCGGCCTCACCTCACCATCACCGCCAGCACCTGCGCGCAGAAGATCGGCACCAGCGTCGCCAGCGGGGCGACGGCGGCGTAGGCGACGGTTGGGGCGTCGGAGCGCGTCATCTCATCCGCGAAGAGCAACGCGGGTGAGCTGGTCATCGCGCCCGCCACCCACCCGGCGAGCGTGACGAAATTCATCTTCAGCACGATACGCGCAAAGCATCCGATGAGCAGCACCGGCAGGATGGTGACGACCGCGCCGAACAGCAGCAGCACAAGGCCCGGTGCGTTGGCGGCTCGCTGGATGAAATGATCGCCCGCCTGGAGTCCCACGCAGTCGAGGAATACCGCCAGCCCGAAATCGCGGAAAAGCTGGTTGGCCGATGGCGGCATATACCAGACGATCGACCCGATGCTGCCGAACTGCGACAGCGCGATCGCCGCCAGCAGCGGGCCGCCGGCCAATCCGATGCGCAGCGTCGCATTGAGTCCCGGAATCGCCAGCGGAATGCTTCCCACCGCAACGCCGAAAACGATTCCCAGGAAAATCGGAACCAGTTGCGGGCGATTGAGCGTATCCGGGCAGTTGCCCAATTCCTTCTCGACCATCTTGAGTCCATCACGCGGCCCGACGACCGTCACCTGATCGGAAAATGCCAGCCGAAGGTGGGCGGTGGGAATAAGATTTACCCCTGCTCGGCTGATGCGCACGACGGTGACGCCCTCGCGGCGATTGAGATCCAATTCCCGCAGCGTCTTGTGCAGCACGTGCGTGCGGGTAACGATCAGATCCATCCGCTGCACATCGCCGGTCGCGGCGCTGATGTCGGCCGTGGTGGTCTTTCCCATGGCCATGACCAGCTCATTGAGCCGATGGCGCGGCCCCACGGCCCGGAACACATCGCCGATGCGCACTTCGGTATCTCCCGACGGAACGCTCATCGTCTTCTCGCGCAGCAGGCGCGCCAGCACGATGGGACTATCCCGCAGCAGCGGATGATCGCGCAGCCGCATCCCCGCCTGCGAGACTTCGGTGACAAGGAAATCGATCACTTCGATCGGCGGACGCCGTTTGTCCTCCGCTGCCAGAAGCGCTTCTTTTTCCTGGGCGAGATCGATTCGAAACACGCGCTTGATCAGCAGGATCACCAGCACCGGCCCGATGATGCCGAAGGGATAGGTCACCGAATATGCGATGCCCGTGCGATCGGCATCGCTCTTTGCGGCGGTCCGCTGCACCTCCTGCGCCGCCGCGAGCCCGGCTGTGGTTGTAAACGCGCCGGTATAAACGCCGGGGCTGGCCCCATGCTGCATGACGCCAGCCCCGGCCATGGTCAGGCTCGCGCCCAGCACGAGCACCGCCACGGAAAGGAGATTGAGTCGAAGTCCCTCGGTTCGCAGCGACGCGATAAACCCCGGCCCCACCTGCAGGCCGATAGCGTACATGAACAAAATCAGCGCGAAATCCCGGAGGAATTCCAGCACCTTCGGATCGATCGTGAGTCCGATTTGCCCGAACACCAACGCCGAAAAAAGGACTCCGGGAATCCCCAGCCGAATCCGCCGAATACGGATGGCACCCAGGAAGAGCCCGAAGGTTACCGCCAGCGCCAGCACCGCCATTCCCCCGGCCACCGAGCCGCCGGGCACCCATTTGCTGAGCCAATTAATCGTCGTCAGAAACATTCAGTCTCCCAATTGTTGCGTTCAATCGCATCGTCGAGAACTTGGCCGGCCAACGCAAGTGGGCGCGGCAGCATTGGCGCGGGAATCGGCTTGTTGGCAATTTCACGCCTTGGTTATTATTCCCTCCTCGGTTCGCGTCTGGCTCGTGTCACTGGAGGAAATTGTGAGCGATCAGCAACAAATCAAAATGCTTCAGGACATCTCGCAACTCGCAACTAATCCACCACTCTCCGCACCGCCACGATCGTCTGATCATCCTCCGGCTCGATCTTCTGCTGCCATTTCTGGACGGCGGCGCGCAGCGCGGCAACGATCGCGGAGCACGGCTGGCCGCTGGTTTGCTCCAGTATCTCCTTGGTGCGGGCGACGCCGAACATCTGGCCGTCGGGCGCGTGCGATTCGAAGATGCCGTCGCTGAAGACGATCAGCGATCCTTTTTCACCCAGTTTCAGCGAGGGCTGCGGATCGTCGATGAAACATTCCGGCATGATGCCCAGCGGCAATCCCGTCGAGTCCAGCTCCAGCATTTGGCCGTTATCGCCGGGCGACCAGAACATCGGGCCATGTCCGGCGCTGGCCCAGTCCAATGTGCCATCCACGCCGACGAATCCAAGAAATGCGGTGACGAAGCGCGTCGTTTCCAGGTCGTCCGCGAGCCGGCGATTAATCCGCGCCAGCAACCCGTGCGGATGCGTTTCAAATTCGCACAACGTGCGCGCCAGCGTCCGCACCTGCGAGACGATCATCGCCGGGGCGAGCCCGTGACCGGAGGCATCCGCCAGCAGCACGGCAAGGCGGCCGTCTTTCAGTTGCCATAGATCGTAACAGTCGCCGCCGGTGACGCTGGCCGTGAGCGCCCATCCATCCGATTCCAGGCCGGTGATTTTCGGCGCATTGGGGGGAATCAGCGCCACCTGCACATTGCGGGCGAGGTCCATCTCCTTGCTGATGACGGCATTTTCCAGCGCGACGCGGTTGCGCTCGACCTGCTCGACCCGCAGCCGATCCAGCGTGCATCCCGCCCAGACGACGACAATCGCCACCGACGGCGCCGCCAGCCCGATCACCCAGCGGTGCCAGTCAAAGAGGATGAATCCGTTGATCAGCCCATACGCCAGCAGCAGGGCGAGAATCATCACCCACGCGCGCAGCGGCTGGAACCGGCCCTGGATGGCGGCCGCGGACATCCCGAACACGATCGTCAGCAGCAGTGTGATCCACTGGGGAAATACCCGCCACCATCTTCCGGTCAGGACTGCGTTGATGATGACGCCGTGAACGACCACGCCGGGGCAATGCTGGTGGATGCTCGTGCTGACCTGATCCTGAGATCCGGTGGCGGTGAAACCGATCAGGACGCCCTTGCCGGCAATTTCGGAAGCGAGCCATTTTCGCTCGGTATCGATGAGATCGCGGAGGTAGCGATTTTTCGGCAGGATAACGTTGAGCGCGTTGACCGCGTCGTTGAGAATATCTTTCTGTTTGCGTTCATCGGGGGGAAGATCTTTGTCGGCGGTCTGGGCGAACATTTCCATCCAGCCGGAATCTTTCAATTGCTGGAGCGTTCCCCGCGCCATTTTTTCCAGCGCATCGGCGTCGGTGGGATCGGGAGGATTTGCGGCATATTTCCTGGCGAGATCGGGATCGAAACCCCCGCGGCCGTCGCCCAGAATATCATTGACGGCCACCTCGATTGCCTTGGCATTGACCGTCAGTTTCTGCAGATTGGTACATATATTCCAGATGCTGGCCACGGAAAAATGCTGCACAATGTTGCGATGATCGGGCCAGTCATACATCGTTTCCCAGTCCCGTGAGCCAAACCAGGGAACCGCGGCAATGATGGGTATGTCCTGGCCCAGGGCCGTGGAGTGATAAATGTAAGTGGGGATTGTGATATTGCCCGACCGCGTGGGGATGATGAGCTGCGATCCGTCGAAACGAACGCTGGCGGGATCCGCGCCAAGCATGACGCACGCGGTGGCCAGTCCCATCTGAGGGAAAAGGTGCTTGCGATACTGGACATACAGGGGAACGGCGCGGACGGTGGCGTTGTCGAAAATGTCGTAATTGGCGAATGCGCATCCGGCCGATGCGCTACTGAACCTGCGCAGCGGAACGACGTTGAGCGTTCCTTGCAAGGGGGGCGGGTCCATCGTCTGCAGCGGAGCGCCGAATCGCAGAAGGGATCGCTCGTCCAGGGAAAGTGCATATTGATCGGCGAAAAGCTCACTGAGCGCCTGGTCTTGGGAATCTCCACGGGGAAGAAGCCTGCTTGCAAGCTGATCAGTCGTGGCGGCGGGCGCCTGGTCCAACTCCTGCTCGATCCGGGTTTTCACCGCGCGGCGGCGCAGGCGGACGAACATGTCGTCAAACGTCCGGCCGGCGGTTTGCGTGTAGCCGATTGATTCCAGCCGCCGTGCGAGGTCCGTCTCGGACATTTCAAGATTCTCAGTAAGCCACTGCAGCGCTTCGGGCGGCCCGTCGGCTTCGCTTTCGGTCGGTTCAACCTTGAAAGAGGCGGCGATGACCGCGTTTCTGCATCGGCGTAGAGACTGTGTAAGGGTGTCATCCTCGTCTTCAGCAACGAAGTGGCCGTCGGCGTCGGGCTTGTACTCCACGTCCTGCGGGTCGGCGAACATGATGTCAAGCCCCACGGCGGAAGGGGCGGCGCGGTGGATTTCGTCGAGTATTTTCGCGAGCTTCGCGCGCGGCCACGGCCAGCGGCCGAGCACGCTGCGCGAGACCGAGGCATCATCGATGTCGAAATGAACGATGCGATCCGTCGGCGCCGGTTCGGCAAGCTGGCAATGGATCGCCCGCTGGTCGTACAGCCAGTATTCCAGCGAATCCAGCCAACCCAGCATCCAGACGCCCAGCACCATCAGCGTCAGAAGACCACCGATGGCCAGACTGCGAATCAATACCCGGCGTTCGAGACGGGTCATCATAAATGAATCAGAGCGGCGACGGTCCGTAGCTTCGCAGGAGTTGGAAGGGAAGTAAATACTGCGGGGTTAAGCGGGTCCGCCTGATAAATAAAAGGCCCCCGGATTTCGATCCGGGGGCACAGGAGAGGGGGTATTTGGTTCGGTTCTCCCCATGCGTTTATTTTGCGGTGGAGCGGCCGGGGCGGCGGCGGAGCAGCAGGCCGGCGGCGGCGGCGCCGAGGACGGACAGGCTTGCCGGCTCGGGAACTTCTGCGCCGGAGATGTTTGAGCCCGACACCGTGATGATGCTGCCATCGTTCGGATTCACGGCCGTCAGGAAGCTGTTATCATCAGTTGTGACGCCATTGAGCGCGTCAATGATGTCCGGATTCTCCGGTCCCATGAAGTTGAACTGGAACAGGTACTGGTCGATGGTGACGTTGGGATTATCCCCCAGCGATACATCGTTGCTGATGCTGGGACCGTCCGTTATTGGCAGGTTGAACATGATGTCGTTGATCTGACCCACCGGCAGATTGATGTCCGGAAGGTTGCCATCGGCATCGGGGACGAACGTGTCAGTGGCAGCCATTGAATTGTTTGTGGTTGGTGTGAGTGTGACCTGTATGTAAGGATAGCCCCCTGAATAGGTATCCAAGTCACTCTCTGGATCGGTAAACCCGTTCGGATTCGCGAAGTAATCCACCTGGTAGCTGGTGACTTGGAATCCCTCCTGGCCCGTCACGCTGTGCGTGAAATCGGGGAGCCCATTGTTATCGCCGTCCAGCGTGAACTGCGACGGATCATATATGTTATTCAACTCACCAGCGGTGAAGTAATAATCGGTGAGCGGATCCTCAGCGATGCTGTTGACGGCCGGATCGGTTTCCAGCGCCCAGGCGTTGGCGGCAGTGTGGGCCAGGTTGGCGCTAGTGCTGGCTTTTCCAGCCGCTTTTTCAAGCGCCGCGTTGGCCGCCGGTGCGATCGCCAGGCAAGAAAATGCAATAATTCCCAGTAATGTCCTTAAACCGTTCATGTGTGCCTCTCCCATCTAAAAAAGATCCAAATACTCCAAATACCCTTTTCACAAGGGTTAATCTAAAGCGTGGAAAAAATGGGATCAACACAAAACACGAAATTTTTAAGTAATATTGCTTCTCATAATACGGCGGTGCGATGGTCGGTTTGCGACACAATCCGCGTTCTTTTGCAATGACGCAATTTGGGAAATGATCGACTTACCGTCGTGGCGGCGGGGAGGTCGGGGGATTATTTTGGCGATGGGGTCTTTATTCCCATCGCAAGTGCACGAACGGCCGGGGTAAAGCTGCCGGGACCGATGCCGGGATTGGGATTACCGGCCGGATCGTTGGGAATGAGGCCGTCGAAGTACGCCTGATCGGGAATGGCGGCGATGGCGCTGCCGAACTGGCCCGAGCTGAGCGTGCTGGTCATCTGCGTGCTCTTCACGAAATCGCCGTTGCTGTCGAAGTAAAACATCTCAACGGGCTTGCCATATTCGTAAATGTTGAAGGTGTAGGACGTCGGCTGGCCGGAGATGAACTGTGCGCCGATGCCATAGAGTCCCTGGGGATGGTTTCCGAGCCAGTAGGCGATTTCCTCACCACCGGTGGGGCCACCGATGTCGTCGTAGGGAATATGTCCACCGCTCGCGGAATTCTGCTGCCCGTTGCCGGGGTAGAGGAATTCATTGGAGACGAACTGTGAGAGGAAGACGACCTGGGGGTTTCCGATATCCACGCCGACTTCGAGATTCAGATCGGCATCGCCGGTCCAGCGGAGGACCAGATCAAGCGTTCCGGGCAGAGTGGAGGGAAGCTCCGAGTCATAGGAAGGCCTGCCGCCGGCAACGGTGGGGATGCCGAGGATCGGGTTGTACGAGATGACAGCGCCGCGGGCGACCTCGGTGGCGATGAGGGCGGAATCGGCGGCCGTCAAAGAGGCGGCGTAGCGGGGATCGACGACGGTGTCGCCCACGCCGGTTTGCGCGGAGCCATCGGTTCCGGCCAGGGCCTTGGCGTAGGAGCCATGCTTGGTGCCGACGCTCACGGTGTTGTGGTTGTAAGTGAATCGGGCGCGACCGGTGAAGCTGATGGCCGAGGGAACATACGGCGGCTGATCGAACAGCGAGACGGTTGTTCCGCGCACCGCCAGGGTGCTGCTTGGGCTGGTGATGCTGGCTTCGTGCTGGAGACCGGCGCTTTGGATGTCGTAGTGGGTGCGGCCGTATTTCATCAGAAGATCTGTCTTGACCATGTTCCCGTTGCGAAACGCATCGGCGACGCGAACGGTGCCGAGGCGATCGAGCGTGAAGGTCTGATCCGGCGGGATTACGCAGGTGACGGAGCTGTGCGGACCGGTGCGCAGCTCAGCACCCTCGGAAAGGACCATGTTGGTCTGCGCGACCGCCCAGGGCTGACTGTCGCCATCGCGCGCCTGCACCAGGCCGTTGACCGCGACGACATAAATGTGCATGGAAACCGCGGAATTCGGCTGCGAGGAGGCCTCTGCCGTGGGCATGGTGGTGGCGCTGCCGGCCATAGCCGGCGCGGCGGCGCACAGCATCGTGCAGATCAATCCCAGGAAAATTTGACGATTGGAGTTGAGCGATCGCATCGGAGGACTCCTTTACCGACGTAAGAATTTACTGCGAGGACGTATCGGCGCTGACGGGCTGTTGGAGATCGTCGATCTTGCCGATTACGCCGACAAATTCCGTTCCGCTGAATGTCTGCTGCGGGCTGCTGGGGGGATAAATGCCCATGTAAATCATTTCCTTGACGGCATATCGCTGCGTTGGGCCGAAGACGTGCATGACCCATCCGCCCTTGACGTCCAGGAGTTTCACAATTGCCACGGCGAGCGTGCCGCGAGTGACGGCCTCATTCGCGGGACAACTGAACGATGCGGGCAGCAGACCCTTTGACTGGAGGGCCGCGACTCGCTGATTGTAACTGGCGCTGTCATCGTGGCCGTCGATATACAGGAGTAATCCGTGGAACGCATCGTCGTTGCTGGTCACGTGCCGATCGGCCAGCTCGTGCCAGAACCCAAGCTGGGCGTTGGTGTCATTTCCGGAGAATTTATTGGTGACGGTGCTTTTGACGACGGCGGTCTGGCAGCCTAGGGACAGGACAATCAATGCCGAGGCAAGTGCCAGGCCGACGTTGCCGAAGCGGATGCGCGAGATGGATTGTTTAGAAAGCAATGACCGCTCCAGTATACAGGAATTGCCGGGCCTTGTCGTTGCCGAAAGCCTTGAGATTGGGATTAAAGACGCCATAGCGCAGGGTGAGGGTGAGATCGCTGACGACTTGCCAGTTGGCGTACAAATCCGGCTCCCATCCGAGATAGGTCGCAGAGTTGGTGGATTCATCGATGGGGGCATCCGATTGGCACTTGTTGAACCAGTAGACATCCATGCCGACCTGCAGCCGCTGGAGATATTGGTTTCCCTGCGAGAAGGGAAAACAGGATGCGCCGACGCGGAGGATCGCCAGGTTGGAGACTGGCGCGCCGAAGGCCAGGCCCGTGGAGACCAGGCCGAAGGCGTTGAAGGCGTTGTCAGGGGTGTTGGGGGCGTTGCCGTTGAAGGTGGTGTTGGTGAGTCCGCGATCGGGGTCGCCGGAGGCGACGATGCCCTCGACGCTGAGACGGCTGTTGTGGATGTCCTGCGGGACGTAGTCGATTTTCAAGTCGGCGGCATAGGCGTTGATGTTGTTGCGCGTCTGAGGGATCTGCACGAGCTGGAAACCGGAAAGGGCCGCGCTGTTGGAGAGGGTGTTGCCGCATTCAAACACGCCTTCGACGCCGTATTGAATGTGATCGCTGATCGAACCGGTGGAGCCGGCGCCGATGTAATCGCTGTTGTAGGCGTAGCGGGTGACGATGCCATCGGCATCGGAGACGTTTTGAGTATTCCAGTCGCGCTGAACCAATCCATACACATACGGATGCTGGGAGCCGAGGTTCACCGTGAGCATGGCGCCGAAGAACCCGCGCGTGGTGTTAAAGTCGAATGCCGGTCGGTCCGGCTGGATATCGACGGTGCGGAGGGGCGTGACGCCGGCGACGGTGGCAAGCGTCAGCGGGCCGTACGAGAAACTGGGAGTGACGCCGTCGATGACTTCGCCCATCGCCAGGCCGTTGCCCCAGTAGACCAGATCGCGCCCGCCCTCGAAGTTGATGTCGTAGTTGATGAGTTTTCCGCCGTAGGCGGCCATGTATCGCTGGAGATCGAACCGGTAATAGGCGCGGTCGAAATCGGGGTCGATCAGGCGTGAGCCGAAGCCGTCGAAGCTGTCGCCGGCGTTGTAATCGTTGTAGGCGACGCTGCCGCGCATGAAGATTTCGTTGGCGCCGTCGAAGTTGAGACGGACGTAGCCGACGATCTGGTATTCGCGCAGGCCGTGGTTGTCGTTGTTGGTGTCGTCGATGGAGTAATACTGCGGGGAGAAATATCCGCCGTAGTCGAGCAGGAGGCGCTGATCGGGGGGGATATCCGTGTCGGCCAGGAGGCGGGAATCCATCTCGAATCCCTGGAGTTCCTGGAGGCGCTGCTGAAGCTGAAGATCGCGCGCGGTGTCGGTGACCTGTGCGAATGCGTGGTTGTGCATGAGACAGAGGAGCGCAAAGGCGAGGAGAGGAGCGATTGATCTGCGCACGGCGTTTTCTCCGAAGCAAGTGTGTGGACCGTGATTTGGCCCGGATCACCGAATTTCCCCCTGAAAAATCGGCGAAGCAGCAAAATATCGAGGCGGGTTTGCGCTTGCAAATTTCTGTGGCGCAAGTGTCAGGCGGGGCGGGGGTTCCGGTTAGCGGCATTGGAGGTTGGAGAGGTGAAGAAGCCCCACCGCGGCGCGGTGGGCGTTTTGGGATGGAGAGGCGACTTAGGATCATTTTTTAGCCGACCTTTGGGTCGAGTAGGGGTTCGGGAAAGTCGGCGTCGGGCCTGGGAGGCGGAAGCTGGGCGCGGAGGGGGCGGAAACAGCCGGCCATGTTTATCAGGGTTTGGGCGGCGCGGAATTGCTTTTCCTCGGCGGGGTCCTGGAGCTGGCGAGCGAAGATAGAGGTGGACTTGGCGAGGAGGTTTGAGAATCGGTCGATGACGGCGGCGTGGGTCTGCATGCGAACGTTTTCGAGGGCTCGGCGATAGTCATCGTCGAAATTTTTCCATCTCCAGAGTGTTTTGCGGTTGATGCGGAGCATTTCGGCGATCTGGGTGTCGTTGTAGCACTGGACGGTGAGCTCGATGGCGCGAAGCTGAACGTCGCTGAGGCGCAGGCCGGGGTAGAACTCGGCATCATCGGGTGAAGACTCGGGGGATGGTTCGGAGTCTCGCGGTTTCTCGGAATGCCTCACATCCCCCGGGGGGGTGGGTGGCGCGGAATCCTGCCTGGGGTGGAAAAAGGTTGGGCGAAGTCGGCGGATGAAGGTTCTTGAAAGGGTTGCTGAGGCATGAAAGTGTCTCCTATCAGAGTGGGTGGTTGTTACCAAACTTTACCCTAACATTGGAATGAGTGCAAGGAATTAATTCGAACGGGATGAAAATGGGGGAAGGCACGGCGCAGCAGGTATATTGAGCGTCTTGCAAACGATGGATGAGAGCGCGGCAGAGCGGTTTTGCGTGGGGTGTGGATATAACCTGCGCGGGATCAGCAGCGAGCAATGCCCGGAATGCGGCTTGCGTATCGATGCGGGGGGTGGGACGCGAATTGCATGGGAGGCTCGCCGGGAACTGGGGCGGATCAATGCGCTTTGGCTGACTTGTGTTCAGGCAATATTTCAAGTCAAACCACTGGCGCGGGCAGTCGGGCAGCCGGTGGATTCGAAGTCGGCGGTGCTATTTCGCGTGATCGTTTCTGCGGCGGTGACTGTGCCGCTGAGTGTTGTGTTTCTGATCGTCGTTCATCTGAACGGAGGCACGGGGTTTTTAAGTCCGTGGCAGCCGAATGGCTGGACCACTTCGTCATTTATATCCAATTGGTGGTGGGAACCGGCAATCCTTTGGTCAGCGGGGACGACGATCATTTTCGTCGGACCTGTTGCGGGTTTTATCACGGTTTATCTGGGGACGGGCGTGCTGGGATATTGGGTGAAGAACGGTGAAATGTCGGTCGAGTGGCGGAGGCGCGGTGTTGCGGTGAGCGCTTATGTTGCGGCACCGCTCGTGCTGCTGGCGGTTCCGACCGGGGCTTTCTGCCTCGCGTGAGTTCTCAGGGGTGGATACAATTCCCGCTATGTGGCAAATCCTCGGACTTCTGACAGTGGCGCTGATCGTGGGTGCGTACGGAGTGAATTCGCTGATCCTGATTGGAGCGATCACTCATTGCGGCTGGACGAGAAAGGGGTTGGCCATGATCGGACTGCCGGCCTGCTGGGTGCTCGCGGCGGTCATCGGAGTGGGATTGTTTCCGACCATCGTGGGACTGCTTTGGATCATGATCGACAGTCTGCGGTCTTGAGTCAGATCGTTGCAACGCAGAGGACGCGGAGAGCGCGGAGAAGAAGTCAATTAGATTTGGATTGCGGGGATTGCCACCAGTTGCTGATGTCGAGCCATTGGCGGGAGCCGGGGGGATTCCAATTATCAAAGTCAGGTTGGGTAGTGGGGGCTGATTGCGATGGCTGTCCGCTTTCATCGAAGAAAAGCATCGGACGGTTGGGGTTTATGAATACATAGCCGATTTGATGCGGATTGGCATAGAACGGATCGTCGGGGATAGCGGGGAGGTAATTCGGGACCAAAGCTTTCAGATCGGACGGCCAATGGTGGTGATCGTTGCGGTATAGATTGGCGGCGACGGAGATGGCGGTCATTCGACGGGCGGCGGTCACGCGGAATTCCGTCCGAAAGTATGTCTCGGTAAACTGATAGTCGGATGTAATGTCTGCAAAACGAGAAAATCGGGGCGTCATTGGTGTGAGGTTGCCACTGCCTCTCGACACATAGGGAAAGGAAGCACCAAGTATTGACCTCTCGCCCGGCATATTTTGTTGAGCAAGGGCAGTGCAAAGCAAATGGTGGTAATCAATCATTCGGGCGACGCTGAGATAAATCATGGGTCTCAGCACGGAAGCGCTGGTCGCATCGTCCCGCATCGCTTGAAGTCTGAAAACCAAATCGTTTCGCAACATTGACTGAATCTGATCGAATTTTTTTTGTTCATCGAGGAGCTGGTGAATTAATGCCAGCGCTTGGGCGCGGTCGGTAGTCGGAGATAAGTTGACCGCCATGAGCTGGATTCGATCGAAGGTGACACCCTCAACGCTCATTCTGATGAGGCGGCCGATGATTTCGGCATGTTGCTGGATCATGTCGGCGAGATGGAGGAGATCAAAAATTCGATTAAATGCCTCGGGTTCATTTCCGTGCACATGAGATTGCAACGCGGAGTCTCCAATCAGGAGGGCTAAATCGCGCGCATTGGTCCAATTGCCGATTACGGACAGAAGGGCGGGGGGTTTTCCGAAGGCCCAGTCTGCGCGACAGCAGCCGGTAGCCTGGCGAATTAGCGACAGAGCCTGGCGATTTGCGGCAACGGCTTGATCGGCCATCGAACGCCAGGCGGATGAATCGAGAGGATAGTTTGGAAAGGTGGAGTTTGAAGCGGCAGGCGACCAAACCGTCGTCGACATCGCAGCGAATGCGGCCTGGTAGTAGGTGGCAGCGTTTTCGTTGGCGGGGATAGGGGGAAGAGTGAGGTCTGAGAGAGCTGTGGGTTGGTTTTGGGATTTTAGTGCATCGATTCTCGCCTGCATTCGATGGATTGCGACCGCGAGCCAGATCAGCCATATCAAGGCCAAACTTGCGAACGTGATGGCAGCGAATTTGAGACGCTTCAATCGATTGAAATAATACCAGAATGCGAAGAGTTGGGCGGGACGCCCAAGCCACAGCATGCGACATGTGACAAGCCTCAACCCTTTTCCTATGATTCGATGTTCACGAAGGAGAAGTTTGGAATGGCTGCTGAAATCACCATGCCGCAGTTGTCGGATACGATGACGGAGGGAACCGTTGTCAAATGGCATAAGAAAGAGGGGGATAAGGTCAAGAGCGGGGAGGAGATTGCGGATATCGAGACGGATAAGGCGACGATGCCGATGGAGGCGTTTGATGGGGGGACGCTCGCGGTCATTCTGGTGAAGGAAGGGGAGAAGGTGAAGGTGGGGCAGGCGATCGGGGTGATTGCCACGGGGGCGGAAAAACCGGACGAGGTGAAGCAGAAATATTCGGGGAAGGGTGCGAGCGCGCCGGCGGCGACGGCACCCGCTCCAGCGCCCGCGACGGGCAAGCCGGCGGTTAAAACCGAGTCGGCGCCGGCGAAGGGGAAATATCAGTATGACATCATCGTGATCGGCGGGGGTCCGGCGGGATATGCGGCGGCGATTCGGGCGGGGCAGCTCAAGCAGAATGTGCTTTGTATTGAGAAGGAGACGCTGGGGGGAACGTGCCTGAACTGGGGATGTATTCCGACCAAGGCGCTGCTGGATGATGGGGCGTTTATCCGCAAGCTGCGGCTGCATTCGGCGGAGCATGGGGTGGGGTACAAGGACCTGACGGTGGATTTCAATCGGCTGGTGGCGCGAAGCCGGGGGATCGCGGAGAAATTGAGCAAGGGGATTGAGCATCTGTTTCGCAAATCGGATGTGAAGAAGGAGTTTGGCGTGGGGCAGGTGCTGGGGCCGCACCGGGTGAAGGTGACGACGGCGCAGGGGTCGAAGGAAGCGACGGCGAATCATATTATTATTGCGACGGGCTCGCGGGCGACGCCGCTGCCGGGGGCGGCGTTTGACGGGAAGAAGATTATCACGTCGCGCGAGGCGATGAACCTGGCGGCGCAGCCGAAGAAATTGGCGATCATCGGGGCGGGGGCGATCGGGTGCGAGTTCGCGGATTTTTACAATGCGATCGGGACGGAGGTGGTGCTGATCGAGATGATGGATCACCTGTTGCCCATTGAGGATGAAGAGGTGTCGATCCTGCTGGAGCGGGTGTTTGCCAAGCGGGAGATCGATGTGCGGGTGAAGACCAAGACGGACAAGGTGGAAGTGACGCCCGGCGGCGTGAAGCTGACGTTGTCGGGGGCGAAGGCGGGCGTGGTGGAGGCGGATGCGGTGCTGGTGGCGATCGGGGTGACGGGGAACACGGATGGGCTGGCGGGGCCGGGGTCGGGGCTGGAGATCGTCAAGGGGCGGGTGCGGGTGAATCCGAAGTATCAGACAAACCTGGAGAATGTGTGGGGGGTGGGGGATTGCCTGAGCGTCAACTGGGCGGATCAGCCGGAGATGGAGGGATATCGGCATCCCGACCTGGCGCATGTGGCGCATCATGAGGCGGTGCTGGTGGTGGAGCGGATCACGGGACATCAGAAAGAGGGGATCGATTACAAGGCGATCCCGGGCTGCACGTACACGCATCCGCAGGTGGCGAGCATGGGACTCACGGAAAAGAAGGCGCGGGCGACGAATCGGAAGCTGAAGATCGGCAAATTTCCGTTCAGCGCCAGCGGGCGGGCGCTGGCGGCGGGGGAGCCGGAAGGGTTTGTGAAGCTGATTTTCGATGCGGAGTATGGGGAACTGCTGGGGGTTCATATGATCGGCGAGGCGGTCACGGAAATGCTTGCGGAGCTGGTGCTGGCGAAGAAACTGGAGGCGACGGAAGAGGAGATAATCGAGGCGATTCACCCGCATCCGACGTTCAGCGAAGCGGTGATGGAAGCCGCGGGCGTGGCGGATGGGCGGGCGATTCATTTGTAAGGAAAGGTTCAAGATGTTTCAGATGCGAAAGATGATGGTTGGTTGGGCGGCGGTTTGCCTGCTGGCGGGATGTGCGACCAATTCCAGCGGTGGGAAATCGACGGAGATTTCCCAGGGCGACGTTCCGACGGCGGTGGTGGCAGCGTTCGAGTCGGAGCATCCTCATGCGGAGATGAACCATCCCAAGACATACACGGATAAGAATCACAACACGGTGTATGAGATTCCGTACACGCGGTCCGATGGGACGACGGGGACGGCGCGGTATGGGGCGATGGGCGAGCTGCTGATGGACATGCGATAAGTTCACGGAGATTTAGCGATGAGCCGAAAAGCGTTGATCGTGTGGGGCGGATGGGACGGACACCAGCCGCGCGAGGTGGCGGAGATTTTTCGCAAGCTCCTGGCGAAAGAGAAATTTGACGTGGAAGTGTCGGATACGCTTGATGCGTTTCTTGGCGAGGAGAAACTCAGCGGGGTGAGTTTGATCGTGCCGGTGTGGACGATGGGGAAGATCACCAATGAGCAGGCGAAACCGGTGCTGGAGGCAGTGAAAAGCGGCGTGGGGATCGCGGGATGTCATGGGGGGATGTGCGATTCGTTCCGGGAAAATACCGAGTGGCAATTCATGACCGGCGGGCAGTGGGTTGCACATCCGGGAAATGATGGGACGAAATATCGCGTGAAGATTGGCCCGCAAAAAAGCTCGATCACGGAGGGGATAACAGATTTCGACGTGAGCAGCGAGCAGTATTACATGCACGTCGATCCGGCGGTGAAGGTGCTGGCGACGACGCGGTTTCCCGTGGCGGATGGTCCGCACGCGCCCAATGGGCCGGTGGAGATGCCGGTGGTGTGGACGAAGATGTTTGGCGAGGGGCGGGTGTTTTACAATTCGCTGGGGCACCATGCGGACATCGTGGAGATGCCGCCGGTGCTGGAGCTGATGCGGCGGGGATTTCTTTGGGCGGCGCGTGATGAGAAATGAAATAAAACGACCGACCCGCCTCCGGCGAGCCGGCCGTTTAGAGCCTGCGACTCCTTTCGCATCCTTCCATGATCTGGTCGCGGCGCGGGGATCGCTGCCGCTAAATTCGGTCTGCCGGCTCAACCGCGTTGCCGGCGATCAGTTCTTCGATAAATTCGGCCAGTCCGTCATCGGCATTGGCGCCGATTACTTTTTTGGCGACCTTGATCAGATCGGGATGGGCATTGCCCATCGCAACGCCCAGGCCGGCGTTTTTCACCATTGCCAGGTCGTTGATGCCGTCACCGATGGCGACGATCTCCCGGGGTTTGACGTTATGGCGCTTGGCGACGTGCAGGATTCCGGCCCATTTATTGACCGAAGGGTCGAATACCTCGACGACACTGACGGTTCCGCCGAGGAAGCAGTGGCTCATGACGCGCTGGCCGAAGGTTTGCTCGAGTTCGGCGTTGATGGGCTGGACGACGGCGGTGTCGCCGACAATTCCTACGCGGACGGTGTGTTCGTGGGGGTATCGGGACAAGCCGGCTTTGCGCTGGTATGTGGCCTTGGTGGCTTTAAGCCAGGTGGTGGTGGAATCGTGGAGCGGGAGTTCGCTGCTGATGAGATAATCGACGCCTGCGGTTTCGGTGTCCTGCAGCGCCAGGGGGGCGATTTTGCGCGATTCGAAGAATCTGCAGATTTCGCGGGCGAGCTGCGGGGCCATCCTGGTCCGGTGGAGGGTGACGCGCTGGCGGGTGTCGATGACCATCGCGCCGCCGACGAATACGGCAGAGTCGTAATGTTCAATGGCGTCGAGCACGGTCTGGCTTTCGGTAAAATTCCGACCGGTCGCGAAGCAGATCAGGAGCCGCGCCTCCAGAGCCCGGTGGATGGCGAGTTTGGTGCGCGGCGTGACTTCACTGCTGGGCGACAGGAGCGTTCCGTCGAGGTCGATGGCAATCAGCTTGTACTTCATAACATCGCCAATCGGCCTTGGGGCGCGAGGCTAGCAAGTTTGCGGTTTGATGCAAGTTATTACCCGGGAATCGACGGGTTTTCCACAATTGGTGGTATATTTTGGGCGGTATGGCAACAATTAGTTGAAAAGAGGACGCGCCGCACAAGTGCGGCGGCTAAACGGTGGAGAAGGCGCGTATGAGTCGTGAACGGGTTGCGTGGCTGGTCAGTGTGGTGCTGCTTGCGGTGCTGGCGTTTCAATTGCCGGGGACGTTCGCGCAGCGCGATGATGAATATGCGTGGGTGCGGACAATCGTCGAGATTCACCGGGAGATTTTCGATAACTATGTCGATCAGGTGGACGATGCGCAGCTGAAGCAGAAAGCGATCGACGGCATGCTGGGGGCGCTGGACGATCCGTACACGGTGTATGTGCCGCCGGCGCACCAGGAGGAATTTGACAAGGAACTGGGGGGTAGCTTTAGCGGGGTAGGGATTTCGCTGCGGGAGATCGACAAGAAGATGGTGGTCACCTCGCCAGTGGAGGGCGGGCCGGCGGATCTGGCGGGGATCGACGGGGGGGACATCATCACCAAGGTGGATGGCACGCCGATCACGGGGATGGAAATCGACAACGTGGTGAAGCTGGTCTCGGGGCCGGTGGGGTCGGCGGTGACGCTGACGATCGACCGGGAGGGAAAGTCAATTGATTTCACGCTGCATCGGCAGGAGATCAATTTGCCGACGGTGGATGGGTACGACCGCGGGCCCGATCAGGCGTGGAGATATTTTGTCTCGGAGAATCCGAAGATCGCGTATATCCGCATCACGCAGTTTGATGAGAATACTTTTGACGAGCTGAAGGATGTGCTATTGGGCAAGGACAGCCACGGGGGATTGATCGCGCAAGGCATGCAGGGGTTGATCATGGATTTGCGGTTCAACCCGGGCGGGCAACTTGATCAGGCGATTAACGTCGTGAATTTGTTTATCAGCAAGGGCGTGATCGTGAAGACGGTGGGGCGAAGTTCACCGGAGCAAATCGAAAAGGCCCGCCCGGATGCGATCACCGCGCCGTATTTTCCGATGACGATCCTGGTGAACGACCGCTCGGCCAGCGCGGCGGAGATCGTGTCGGGAAGTTTGAAGGACAATAACCGGGCGCTGATCATCGGGCAGCGGACGTTTGGCAAGGGATCGGTGCAGCGGGTCATTCAGCTTGGGCAGGATGACGGCACGCTGAAGATGACGATCGCGCACTGGTATCTTCCCAGCGGGCGGCTGGTGAGCCGAAAGAAAGATTCCAAAGACTGGGGCGTCGAGCCGCAGATCATCGTACCCGTGGATGAAAAGACGGAGGATGATATCGAAGGGCTTCAGGAGCGGCAGGAGGCGATTCGATTCCATCCATCCAGCACGATGCCATCGACGCAGCCGACGACCGAGCCGACCGATCCGCAGTTCCAGCAGGCGCTGACGACGATGGTGGGCCTGGTGATTCTGGACGCGAACAAACACGCGGCGACGCGGCCGTGAGAATTTTGCCATGCTGATTCTGGGGATCGAATCCACGTGCGATGAAACCGGCGCGGCGGTGGTGGATGGAACGCGCGTGCTGAGCAATGTCGTGGCGACGCAGTTTGATCTGCATGCGCGCTATCGCGGGGTGGTGCCGGAGATCGCGAGCCGGGCGCATATCGAAAATATTCTGCCGGTGATTGTGGAATCGCTGAAAATCGCGGGCGTGGAGATGAAGAATCTCGACGCGGTGGCGGTGGCGCATCGGCCGGGGTTGATCGGGTCGCTGCTGATCGGCGTGACGGCGGCCAAGACGCTGGCGTGGGCGCTGGGCAAGCCGCTGGTGGGCTTGGATCACGTTCATGCGCATCTCTACAGCGTTTGTTTGGAAACGGATCAGACCCCGGAATTTCCCGCAATTGGGCTGGTGTGCAGCGGGGGGCACACGGCACTGTACCGGATGGGAGATTTTCTTGATGTGGAGCTGATCGGGTCCACGCTGGATGATGCGGTGGGCGAGGCGTACGACAAAGTCGCGAATATTCTGGGGCTGGGATTTCCCGGGGGGCCGGCGATCGACCGAATCGCGCGCGGCGGCGATGCGAATGCCATTCGATTTCCGCGCGGAACCATGGGGCGCAATTCGCTGGATTTTTCCTTCAGCGGGCTGAAAACCAGCGTGCTGTATCACGTGCGCGGATACCAGGGCCGCCAGCAGGATGCGAGACAATTGTCCGAGCGGGAGATTTGCGATGTGGCGGCGTCATTTCAAGCGGCGTGCGCGGATGTGCTGGTGGAGAAAATTCGCCGGGGAGCGCGGCGCACGGGCGCGAGATCGGTCATCATCGGGGGTGGGGTCTCGGCCAATTCGGCATTGCGCGCGGCGATGGAGCGATTTGAGCTGCCTGTTTTCTTTCCGAAATTGGAGTATTGTTCCGACAATGCCGCGATGACCGCCGGGTTGGCAGGGATTCTTCTGGCGGCGGGTCGAACGAGTCCGCTGGATCTGGATGCGATCCCGCACAGTCAGTTTGCCGATGCAAAGAATTAACGATCCACCCCCGCTTCCACCGCGTCCTGTCACGGGTCAGAAGGGGATGTTTGGGCGCATCCTGATCGTGGGTGGAAACACGGAAATGATCGGCGCGCCGGTGATGGCGGGCACGGCGGCGCTGCGGATGGGAAGCGGACTGGTGCAGGTGGCGATGCCCAAAGCGGTGCTGGCGGCGGGGCTTTCGGTGACGCCGGAGCTGATCGGGCTGGGGCTGGATGAATCGGCAGGTTCCACGCGAAAATTGATGGAGGCGGCGGAGAAAGCGGACTGCCTGGCGATCGGGCCGGGGCTGGGGCAATCGGCATCGATCGGCAAGCGGCTGAGCGCGATTTTTCGGATGGATATGCCGATGGTGGTGGATGCCGATGCGCTGAATTACCTGGCGTCGCTGAAAAGTTGGCCGAAATATTTCGCGGCGCGGGCGGTGCTGACGCCGCATCCCGGAGAGATGAAGCGGCTTGGAAAATTGATCGGGCGCGATTCGGTTCCCGAGGATGATGCAGGGCGGATCGCGCTGGCGGCCGAGGCGGCGCGGGCATTTGGGCAGGTGATGGTGCTGAAGGGGCACCGGACGGTGGTGACGGATTCGAAGCGCGTCTATGTGAACCGCACGGGAGACAGCTCGTTGTCGAAGGCGGGGGCGGGCGATGTGCTGAGCGGGATGCTGGCGAGTTTGATCGGGCAGGGGATGGAGAATTTCGACGCGGCGTGCGCGGCGGTGCATCTGCATGGGCTGGCGGGGGAGGCGGCGGGGAAGCGGCTGGGGAGGAGAAGCGTGCTGGCGCGGGATGTGATTGATGAGATTGGAAGGGTAGCTAATTAAATTTCCGGTCACAAACAAGAAAACAATGGGAAATACCAAATGAAATCAATAACCCTTAAATTACAGCAACAGAGGCATATTGCAAAAATGTGGGGGAGAAGCGTTTTCAGGATCACCTCGGTCTTATATTTTTCAGCAATCTGCTGGTTATTACCCAATTGTTTCGCGGGGGATTCCGTTCCCGCCAGCACGCAGCCCAGCATCGCGGTCGATATCACGTCGAGTTCGTCTCCGTCTGCGCTGCCCAAGACCTTCAAATGGAGGTCGACAGGCCCGCTCGCTCAGCCAAAGTCCGGGTGGGTTTCGCTTAAGGACTTCAGCTGCGTGGTCTACAACAATCGGTACATTGTCTACCTGTCGAGGGTCAACAATGCAGGGGGCTACGGCGGGGCCATGATGACCTTCGCCAATTGGCCTCAAATGGCCACTGCCACCCAGCACTCGATTCCTGTTGGGGGAGTGGCGCCGACCTTGATCTATTTCACGCCGAAGAAGATCTGGGTTCTCATGTACGAGTGGGGCCCGTGGCCTTTCAGTTACCTGACTTCGACCGACCCCACCAACCCGTCGGGCTGGTCGGCCCCACACGAACTTTACGGAGGAAGCTCAATCGACGAAACGGTAATCTGCAACCGTACGACCGCCTATCTTTTCTTCGCGAATGACAACGGAAACATCTACCGGGCATCGATGCCGATCGGCGACTTTCCGGGCACATTCACCAACCCGAAGACCCTCATGACCGACACCACGGCCAACCTGTTCGAGGCCGTGCAGGTCTACAAGGTGAAGGGAACGAACCAATACCTCATGCTCGTCGAGGCGATGGGCCGCGCAGGGAGGTATTTCCGATCCTTTACCGCGACCGATCTCGCGGGTTCGTGGACCCCTCTGGCGGCGAGCGAGAGCAATCCCTTCGCCGGCAAGGCCAACGTCACCTTCGGCGAAGGCAACGCCTGGACGAGCGACATCAGCAGCGGCGATCTGGTTCGCACCAATCCCGATGAAACGCAGACCATCGACCCGTCCAATTTGCAATTCCTCTACCAGGGTCTCGGCCCCCACGCTGCGGGTCTTACCTACGATCAACTCCCCTGGCAGCCCGGGGTGCTCACGCTGGTGCGATAGTCATCCGCGACGGCCGTGAGGGTTCAAGGGAATTTTTTGAGGGCGGCGCGGACTACGCGCTGCGGCCGACGGAATAAGCACGAGAACGGTTATTTGCGTGGTGGCCCGCGTTGGGAATGGGACCGAGGACATCAAAAGACGGAGAAACGGATGAACATTCGAGGTTGGTCCTATGCGGCATTGATTTTCGGAATCTGCATCTTGTTCGCTATGACACGGTTGGCAGAGGCAGACGATTCGGCCCCTGAGCTACTGAATCCCGTCATCGTTGGAAGTTGGGGATTCAGGAATATAACGCGGAACGGCGCTCCACTTATTATCTGGACGATTAACGCTGATGGCCGTTTTCGCATGGTGACCACGGCCGGCAATCGACCGCCCCAGACCGGCCAGATTCATTACACGGATGGCCAATGGAGTTTCCAAGCCGATTCCCCTGGGAAGCCACATGACGTCTTTGACATGCTCGATGAAGATACGATCTCCATTCCGAGCGAAATCGGACCGCAGATCTGGTGGCATCTTGCGGATCACGGGGCAGCTGGAGCGCCGAACGCAGGGCAGAGCGTGGCCGATCCGGCGATGGTCGGGCGATGGCGCGCGTCGCTCCCAGCAGGGGCCGGCGAGTTTGATTGGACGTTGGACATAAAAGCCGACGGCCATTATTTTTCGATGGTCCGGGGACCGGGGGCGATCACTCCGCCGGCAGAAACGGGGCAGATCGGTTTTGCCAATGGAACCTGGCATCTGAAGAGCGATGGGGGAAGGACTGACCAGGGAATCTGTGCCGTAATAGATCAGGATTCAGTCATCCTCAAGGGACAAAAAGGTGCGGCGGTTTGGTGGCATATACCCGACGAACTGCCCGGTCCGCAGCACGATCTCAGCGACGCCTTTCAAAAATTGGCCCTGATCAGCAATTATACCTGGGAACGCGCAAATATAACGGGCAGCAACGTGTCGCCGCCGCCGGGTAAGACTGAGAAGGACGGACTGCGTCTGTTTTCTTACCGCAAATACCTGATCGCTCAAGCGGCCAAAGTAGGCCCTGGCTATGGATTGCAGGCAGTCAGTTTACCCGACGGATGGATGAGGACTGACGATGATCGACTTCCCGAGGAGGTTAGCGATTATCTTGTGAATGCAAATTTGATTTCGCCGGTGGATATCTACCTCCAACTGAGGGCGGGCCTGGTGAATGTCCGACGGACGGGCTTCGGATACGAGGCCGATGTAGGCCCCCGGACTGTTTTGAAAGCCTATCGATTGATGGGGGTGGGCATCAATATTTCAGCGGGCAGGGGTTCCCAAATCACTGGAACGATGCAATTCTGGATTTCCGGCGGCGTTCCGAGCAGGATCGAGGGCCATTTTCTTGCAGCTCACCATTCAGCCAGCGGAGCTGGAATGTCGATTCCGATGTCCTTCGCGCAAGAAATCACACAGGTGGGCACGACGACGATCGATGCGCCTGAAAAAGTCAGGGCGATGCTTCTGATGAAATAATGTGGCTTTGGGGAATGCTAAGAAGTCTCGCCCGGGTTGGGTATGGGGAGCGGGTTATTGCGGGATAACCATAGGTCATTACGGTTCAAATAAAATTCCCCACGGCGGCGCCGTGGGCGTTTGGGGTTAAGGGAATTTTTTCAGCGCAGCGCGGACTACGCGCAGGAGCTGGGGGCGGGTGGCGCCGCTGGCGGCCTGGACGGCGAGGCCGTGGATCAGGGTGTTGAGGTATCTGGCCAGGTCGGTGGGGTTGGAGGTTTTGGGGAGGTCGCCCTGGGCGCGGGCTTTCTGGAAGCGGCGGCGGATGGCGGCTTCACCGGTCTGACGGCGGGAGATCAGGGCTTTGCGGATTGGGTTGGCTTCGGAACTGGAGGCGAGGGCGGCCTGGACGATCATGCAGCCGCGGGGGTTTTTCGGGCAGGTGGCGACATCGACCGTGCCGCGGAGAAGGCCTTCGGCGACTTTTCCGGCGGTGGGGGCTTTTAGCGCGGCCGTAAAATAACAGGCGGGGCCGGCGGAATAGCGGTCGATCGCGGAATTGAAGAGATTTTTTTTATTTCCGAAGGCCGCGTAGAGGCTGGGGCGGTTAATATTCATCGCGCGGGTCAGGTCGGTGAGGGAGGTTCCCTCATACCCCTTGCGCCAAAAGAGTTGCATGGCGCGGTTGAGGGCGGCATCGGCATCGAACTGGCGGGGGCGTCCACGGGTCATGGCGAATCTTTCTGTACCTAACAGTATATTAATATGCTTGACTTCGCTTGTCCAGCGGGGATATGTTTACCGGTTGGTACAAAATTCTACAAGAAGGAGATTCGCAATGGCAGGAAAACTTTCGGGAAAAGTCGCGGTGGTGACGGGGGCGTCCAAGGGCATCGGAGCGGAGATCGCAAAGCAGCTCGCGGCCGAGGGCGCCAGCGTCGTGGTCAACTATTCCTCAAGCAAAAGCGGGGCGGACAAGGTCGTGGGAGATATCGTTGCTGCCGGCGGCAAGGCGGCGGCGGTGCAGGCGAACGTCGCTAAAAAAGCCGATATCGTCCGGCTGTTTTCCGAGACGAAAAAGGCGTTCGGCAAGGTTGATATCCTGGTGAACAACGCGGGAATTTATGAATTTGCCCCCGTCGGCGACGTCACCGAAGAGCATTTCCACAAGCAATTCGACCTGAACGTGCTGGGGCTGATTCTCGCGTCGCAGGAAGCGGTGAAATATATGGGCGACGGCGGCGGGAGCATTATCAATATCAGCTCGCTGGTCAGCACCTTTGCTCCCCCCAACAGCGCTGTTTACAGCGGCACCAAAGCAGCGGTGGATGCGGTGACCAAATCGCTGGCCAAGGAACTGGGATCGCGGCGGATTCGGGTGAATTCGATTAATCCCGGTATGGTGGAAACGGAAGGAACTGCATCGAGCGGAATGTCCTCGAAGGACAATGAGTTCCGCAAGCAGATCGAAGCGCAAACGCCGCTGGGGCGGATCGGGCAGCCGAAGGATATCGCGCCCGCGGCGGTGTTTCTGGCGTCGTCGGATTCGGGGTGGATTACGGGGGAAACTTTGTATATTTCGGGGGGATTGAGGTGAGAATTAAATTCCCCACGGCGGCGCCGTGGGCGTTGGGGGGAATTAGAGTTTTATGTTGTGTTGGTCGGACCAGCGCAGGAGCATATAGACGGCCCAGATTCTGGACCAGTAGAGGCCGCGCTGGTTGGATTGGAAGGCTTGCCAGAGTTTGGAGACGGTGTGGGGATTCAGGCCGACCGACTGACATAGGGCGGGGTTGGTGACGGTGTCGGCGATGGTTTTTGTGAGGCCGCGGCGAATCCATTGGTCGAAGGGGAGGACGAATCCGGATTTGGGACGGTCGAAGATCGCGGGATCGAGCCCGGCGAGACCGATATCGCGAAGAAGCTGCTTGCGGCGGAGGGGAAAAAATCGCTGGGCATCGGGGATTCGAGTGACGGTTTCCAGCAGGACGCGGTCGACGAGGGGAAGGCGCGTTTCGATGGAGACGGCCATGCTGGCGGCATCGGTGTCGCGCAGGAGGCGCTCGCCGAGGAAGAGGCGCTGCTCGAGGATGCTGACGGCCGCGATGGGGGATCGGCCTTGGATTTCATTCAGCAATCTGGCTCTCATCATTGCCGGTAGACCGTCGACCAGAGGATTGCCGGACATTCCCAGCAAATCTCGCTGAAAGTCGGTTCGGAAAAGGCTGTAGGCGGTTTGGTAGGAACCGATCAGATCACCGCCACGGCGGATCATGTCGGGCAGTTTTGCCCAACGGGTTTGGGGCCGGATGACGCCGGTGGATCGTCCGGCGAAGAGATCGACCAGGTCGGCGGCGCCTTCGCGTAGAAAATTCGGGGCAAAGTTTGTCACGCCCATCAGGCGGAGAATTTTGGGCAACTGCCGGAAGCTTTCGTATCCGCCGAAGAGTTCATCGCCGCCGGCCCCGGAGAGTGCGACGGTGAGTCCCGCCTCTTTCACGGCGCGGGAGATAAAATAGGAATTGATTCCATCGAAAGAAGGCTGATCGAGGCTGGAGAGGGCGGCGTCGAGATTGGCGCGGAATTTCTCCTCGCTGAGATGCGATTCGTGGTGCCTGGTCCCGATCAAGCCGGCGATTTTGCGGGCGATGGGGCCTTCATCGTATTCGGATTCGTCGAACGTGAGGGTGAAGGTGTTGACCGGGCTTGGGCTGACTTTTTGCGCGAGGTTGGCGATGGCGGATGAATCGACGCCGCCGGAGAGGAAAACGCCCAGGGGGACGTCGCTGATGAGATGCTCTTTGACGGAAAACTCAAGCGCCTCGCGCAGTTCGGCGGCGTCGCATGGCTTGCCGTTGGTGGACGAGAGAGTTTGTGGGGGGATTTGCCAGGTGTCTTCGCAGTATTTCTGACGACCGGTCTGGTCGAAGATGGCGAGTTGGCCCGGCCAGAGCTGGTGGATTCCTTTCACAATTGTGCCGGGGCCCATGACGAAGCCGTTGTGGATGATGGAGGCGACGGCGGCGGGGTCGAGCCGGGGCGAAGCGAGCAATCCCGCGGCGAGGATGGCGCGGACTTCGGAGGCGAAGATCAGACGCCAGCTTCCCGATGGGTCGGGGTTCACGCAGATGTAGAGCGGTTTGATTCCCAGGGGATCGCGGCAGAGGGTGAGCTGGCGCGCGTGTGGGTCCCACAGGCCGAAAGCGAACATGCCGCGCAGGGATCGCACGGCGCTGGGCCCGCGCAGGGCGAGTGCGCGGAGCATGACGGCGGTGTCGCCGGTGGATTCGAATTTTTCGCCGGCGGCGAGGAGCTCGTCGCGGAGAATGGCGTAGTTGTAGATTTCGCCGTTGAAGACGATGACGTGATGTTTGACGGGATCGACCATCGGCTGGGCGGCGAAATCGGTGAGGTCGAGAATGGCGAGTCGGCGGTGAAGGAGGAGGCAGCCGTTTTGCGATTCATCGGTTTGAGATTCATTGGGTGGGCTGATCCAGATATTCTCGCCGTCGGGACCGCGGTGGCACATGGCGGTTCCCATCTTGCGCAGGGCGGCCTGGTTCGCGTCGTCGATCCGGCCGATGATTCCAGCGATTCCGCACACGGCTATTGATATCAAACGACCGGAGATTTAACCGCGAAGGCACGAAGAAGAACGATTGGATTTTTGGCGGAGATTTTTATGGACATGGGCGGTTGAAGGAATTCATTTCAATGCGGCGTTGTGGATGAGCAGATAGCCGACGATGCCAACCGCGATGAGGGCGGCGACGGAGATGCCGATGGCCACGATGAGCAGCGTGGTGAATCTGGCGTTTTGGCGCTGGAGGACTTTTTCGAGATCACCATCGCGGCTGCGGAGATTTTCGCGCAGGCTTTCCAGGACCTGGGTTCCCGCGGCGGAGTGGCGGGTGGATTGCTCGAGGGACGCGCTGACGTTGCCGAGGCTGTCGGCCATCGCTTTGTCCTGATGGTTGAGGGTTTCGACGCGCTCGCGCAGGCCTTCGAGGAGGTCTTTCTGGTCGCCCCCGGCTTCGGTGAGTTTTTCGAGAATTTCGCCGAGGGTTTCCTGGTGATCGCCGTTGCGCTGGAGCTGGGTGTGGATGGCCTTCAGCGTTTCGGCGTGGAGGCGGCCGTTTTCGGGGATCGTTTCCAGCAGCTTGGGAAGGGAGGAGAGATAGCCGATCAATTCATCCTGCCGGCGGGACTGGTTGGCCATGCTCTGGCGGATTTCGTCCATGAGCTGGGCGAGGGATTGGAATCCGGTTTGGAGATTGGCGATGGCGGCGGAATTTTTTCGCCAGGGGATGATGGTCGCGGGATTGGTTTCGACGGAGACGGCGGGCGTGGAATCGGCCATTTCGTGGTCGGAATCACCGTCGCCGTTGGGCTTGACGGGACGTTTGAAGAGCCGACCGATTCGATTGAGAAAAGTATCCGTCTCAGGCATAAGTGCCTCCTTGCGCTGTTGGCTTGAGCCCTTTTTTTACTCGCGACCCGGTTCCCTGGGGCGCGGTTTGACAGGCATTTTGCACAAATCTACCATCCGTGCCGAATGGGTCAACCTCGCATCGGACGAATTGCGGCTGCGATCACGATTTGCGTGCTCGCCGGGATGGTTCTTCAGAGACATCAGCAGCAGCAGAAATTGCTTCACAAAATGGCACCTGTTCCCGCGGTGCGGGTGGCGTCGATCACACCGGCGGGGACGGACCTGCTGATCGGCATGGGGGCAGCGAATGATCTGGTCGGGGTGAGCAATTTTGATGATGAGCGCGAGGGAACGGCGGGGAAGCCGCGGATCGGGGATTATCAGTCGATCGACTGGGAGAAGCTCTCGGCCGTGGATGCCAATGTGCTGCTGGTGCAGTATGCGCCGGATCGGATGCCGGGATATGTGAAGCAGCAGTGCGCCGCGATGGGGATTCATGTGGTGAACCTGAAGCTGGATACGGTGGCGGAGATCTGCGAGGCGATGGAGATGCTGGGCGGCGTGGTGCGGGAGACGGACGCGGGAACCATGGCGGCGGCGAAACTGCGCGGGCAATTGAATTCGGTGGCACAGCGGGTGAAGGGTTTGCCGAGGGTGCGAGCGCTGGTGGTGACGAGCGATCAGGATTTTTCGCTGGCGGGGCCGGGCGAGTTTCTAGATGAATTGCTGACGACCGCGGGTGGGGAGAATGCGGCAGCGGATTTGGGGAAGGCGTATCCGGCGGTGGATCGGGAGATGATCGTGAAGATGTCGCCGGATGTGGTGATTCGCCTGGTGCCCGATGGGGATCAGAAGCCGCAGGTGGTGGAGCAGGGGGATAAAATATGGGCAAGTATGGGTGAATTGCCGGCGGTGAAGAACCATCGGGTTTATGTGATGACGGAATGGTACTGTGAGATGCCGGGGTTTCGTGTCGGGGATATCGCGGAGAAGTTTGCCGAGTGTCTGCATGGAAATCGTTGAAGCTGAACACGTGGGAATGAGGCGCTGGAGCGGCGGCAGGCTGGCGGCGATGCTGATTTTGTGCGCGGCCGCGGTCGCGGTGTGCGGGGGGATTTGTTTGTCGGTGGGATCATCGGGCGCTGGGTGGCCGGTCGGAGCGGTGCGGGAATTTCGGGAGCAATCGGTGTTCAGCGCGGCGCTGATCGGCGCGGCGCTGGCGGCGGCGGGGCTGGCGTATCAGGCGATCTTGCGCAATCCGCTGGCCGATCCGTATCTGCTGGGCGTCAGCAGCGGGGCGTCGCTGGCGGGATATATATGGCAATTGCCGATCTTCGCGGCGGCGGTGAGATCGCTGGGAATTTTCGCGCCGATGAGCGAGGAGACGGCGGCGTTCGCGGGGGCGATCGCGGCGGTGAGCATCGTGCTGGGACTGGCGGGACGGCGCGGGCGGCTGGAGCCGGTGACATTGCTGCTGGTGGGAGTGATCGTCAATGCGGTGAGCGGGTCGGTGTTTCTGCTGATCAATGCGCTGGTGCGCGAGCTGCCGGCGAGCGGCGGGGCGATGGCATTTCTCGTGGGGGAGATTCAGCCGATCACCACCGGACAGCGATGGGCGGCGCTGGGGGTGATCACGGTGGGGTGGATGATCCTACTTTTTTTCTGCGGACAACTGAACGCGGCAGGGCTCGATGATGGGGAAGCGGAATCGCTGGGCGTGCGGATTCATCGGCTGCGGTGGATCGCGCTGATCACGGCGTCGCTGATGACGGCGGCGGCGGTGGCGATCAGCGGGCCGATCGGGTTTGTGGGGCTGGTGTGCCCGCATGTGGGGCGGTTGATTGTGGGAACCGATCAGCGCCGGCTTTTGCCAATCTCCACCGCCATCGGCGCAATTCTTTTGATGGGCGCTGATGGCCTGTGCCGCTATCTCAGTGCGGAAAATCTGCTTGGAAACCTTTTGCCGGTTGGTGTGCTGACAGGATTATTGGGTGGGCCGGTGTTTTTGTGGTTGCTGTTTAGGGCGAAAAAGAATTAATTTCTATGGGCGGTACGCCCATGCTACGTTTCAGTTTCTGCTCGAGCGCCTGGGCGGGGCCGGTTTGGAGATCGACCATCTCGCGGTATCGGCCGCTGGCGCGCATCAGCTCATCGTGGCGGCCCTGCTCGATGATTCGGCCGTTTTCCAGGACGAGAATCCGGCTAGCGTGGGAGATCGTGCTGAGGCGGTGGGCGATGACGAAGCTGGTGCGGCCGGCCATCAGGGTTTGCAGGCTGTTCTGGATGAGGCGTTCGGATTCGGTGTCGAGATTGCTGGTGGCCTCGTCGAGGATGAGGATGCGCGGGTCGGCGAGGATGGCGCGGGCGATGGTGATTCGCTGGCGTTGGCCGCCGGAGAGTTTCACGCCGCGCTCGCCGATCAGGGAGTCGTATCCATCGCCGAGCCGGCTGATGAATTCGTGGGCGTTGGCGAGTTTGGCGGCATGGATGATTTCATCGCGGGCGGCGCCGCGCCGGCCGTAGGCGATGTTTTCGGCGATGGTGCCGTCGAACAGGAACGTGTCCTGCTCGACGATTCCCAGCAGGCGGCGATAACTTTCGGCGGTCATGTCGCGGAGATCAACGCCGTCGAGAAGGACCGCGCCGGCGGTGGGATCGTAGAAACGGGCGATGAGGTTGCACAGCGTGGTCTTGCCCGCGCCGCTGGGGCCGACGAGGGCGATCATTTCACCGGGAGCGACTTCGAGATTGATGTCATGCAGAACGGGCGCGGCCGTGTGGGGATAGGTGAACGAGACATTTCGCAGGGTGATATGGCCCTGAACTTGAGAGCGATGAACAACGACCGCGCCGGGCTTGGAGGGCATCTCCACCGACTCGGCGAGAAGGTCGAGAACGCGGTCGAGGCCGGAGAGACTGTTTTGCAGGGCGGTGGCGCTGCCGGCGAGGTTGGCGATGGGGCCCAGGAGCGCGACGAGATAGGACATGAACATCACCAGCGTGCCGACGGTGAGGGCTTGCGTGGGTGCGAGCAGGCCGGCCTTCACTTTGGCCATGTCGCTGAGGACGCGGTTTCCGCCCCAGAAGAGGAGGATGGCGGTGGCGACCGGGATCATGACCGACCAGGTGAAGTCGATTCCGCGGCTCCACCACCAGGCGTAAATTTCCTGGCGGGCCATCATGTGGCCGTTGCGGGTGAAGGTGGCGGCTTCGGATTGCTGGCGCGAAAATGAGCGGACGACGCGCATCCCGCCGAAGGCTTCGGTGGCGTGGGAATCCATCTGCTGGCGCGTCCAGCGGATATCGCGAAAGATGGGTCGGATGCGGTTAATCCACGTGCGGTGGGTGAGCCAGACGGTGGGGAGGAGCGCGAGCGCGCCCAATAGGAGCGTCCAATCAACGCGGGCGAGAATGGCGAGGCTGCCCAGAAGCTGGATGATGGCCCGCCAGGGGTTGTAGACCATGGAGAAAATCAGGTCGGCAACGCCGCCGGCATCTTCGCGGAGGATGGAGGCGACGCCGCCGGATTTCAGTTCGTACACACGATGCAGGGGGAGGCGAACGGCGTGGTCGAACACGGTTTTGCGCACCGAGACCTGCACCCGCTTGGTCATGCGCGTGGCCTGCCAGCGGCTCCAGAGGCTGATCAACTCCGATGCGATGGCCAGCACCACCATCGTCAGGGCGACGGTGGTGAGAAGCTGATGGGGACTTCTCGGCAGACGAATAAAGTGGGGCACCTGCGGCGGGAGCGGCGGCTCGCGGAGGACGCTGTCGAAAATAATCCGCGTGCCGTAGAGCGGGACCAGGCCGATCACCGTGGAGATCGTGACGGCGCCCAGAATGAGGATCAGCAAACCGCGGAAACCGATGACCATCGACCAGAATTCGGTCAGGAGGCGGAAGAAGGATCGGGACCGCGGCTTGCGTTTTTTGATTTCAGCGGGGTTTTGCAGGGGCGCGTGGATGGCGGCGTCGCCGATGCCAAGCTCGCCGCGTTTTCGCCGCTGGCGGAGTTTGGCGCGGTAGTCCAGGTATCGAAGTCGGCTGGGGCGCAGGTTGGGGGATGGCATGTGTGTTTTATTTTAGGCATATGGATGAGCGGAAGAAACGCGCCGCGCAAGCGCGGCCGCTAAACGTGAGAAGAAACGGGGGAAAA
>Ga0302326_10001729_pt1 | contig 54806 bp, 51 predicted proteins | sample Palsa_T0_3_FD_202264 | JGI IMG/M metagenome (GOLD analysis project Ga0302326, IMG submission 202264) | Peat permafrost microbial communities from Stordalen Mire near Abisko, Sweden - Palsa_T0_3 | ecosystem: Environmental > Terrestrial > Soil > Palsa > Peat permafrost | place: Sweden: Abisko...
GTGAGTTCGAGATGGCGCTGGTGCTGATCAGCCATGATCTTGCCGTCGTGGCCGGATTGGCCGACAGGATTTTGGTGATGTACGCAGGACGCATCGTCGAGAACGCGGCGGCAGCGCATTTGTTGGACCACCCTCGTCATCCATACACGGCTGAATTGATCCGCTGCATCCCGCGAATGACCGGTCCGCTGCCGGGGCGAATGGCGACCTTGGCCGGGCAGCCGCCGCGGCCGCAGGATCCGCAACCGGGCTGCGCCTTCGCGCCGCGCTGTCCGCGCGCGGCGCCGCATTGCCGCGTCGAACGACCGCCGTTGCGCGCGTTCGGACCCGGCGCCGTCGCCTGCCACTTTCCCCTCGATTCATGAGTGAATTGCTGCTGCGGGTCAGGAAGCTGCGGGTCGAATTCGACCGGCGCGCCGTCGTGCGCGACGTGGACTTCGATTTATTCGCGGGCGAGACGCTGGGTCTGGTGGGGGAGTCAGGGTCGGGTAAATCCACCCTGGCGCGCGCGATTCTCCGCTTGATCCGCGCGGCGGGAGGCAGCGTGCAATGGCGCGGCGAGGAACTCTTGTCCTGCCGTCCTGCGCGCATGCGCGCGCTGCGGCGCGATCTGCAGATCGTGTTTCAAAATCCCGCAGGCAGCTTGAATCCACGCATGACCGTCGCCGAAGCCATCGCGGAGCCGCTGAAGACATTCGCGCCGCTCGAGGACGCCGCGGCGCGGCGCTCGAAGATCGATGCCATGCTGGAGCGGGTGGGATTGACTGCCGATATGGGCGGCCGTTATCCGCACGAGTTCAGCGGCGGCCAGTGTCAGCGCGTGGGCGTCGCACGCGCGATGATCTTGAACCCGAAGTTGCTGGTGTGCGATGAACCGGTAAGTTCCCTGGATGTGTCCATCCAGGGACAAATCGTGAACCTGTTGTCGGATTTGCAGAGCGAGTTCGGCACGGCGATGCTGTTCATCAGCCACAATTTGGCGGTAGTCAGGTACTTGAGCCGGCGGATCATGGTGATTTACCTCGGGCGCTGCATCGAAATCGCGCCGCGCGACGAGTTCTTCGAGCGGCCGCTGCATCCCTATGGCAGAGCGCTGCTGGCGTCGCCGTCGGGCGCGCCGGCCGCCCCGGCGGGGCAGACGCCAATCGTGACGGGCTGCGCTTATCGGGACCGCTGCGCTTATGCGCTGGCGCTCTGCGAAACGGTCGATCCGCCGCTCAGCGAGGTCATTCCGGGGCGCTTCGCGGCGTGCCACCGCGCGCGCGAATTTTGCGAAGCCGGGCAAGTGGCGTAATGCGCCAATTCGGCTATCCTACCAAGCCATGACCAAACGAAAGCCAGTGAGACCCAGCGACGGACTCGCCAACGTGCGCTACGAGATCAGGGGAAAACTGGCGCGCCGCGCCCTGGCGCTGGAACGACTGGGCTACGACATCGTTTCGCTCAACATCGGCAATCCGTTTGCATTCGGCTTCCGTACTCCCGAGACCATGCGCCTGGCCATGATCGAGAATCTTCGCAACAGCGAAGGCTATGTGCATCAGAAGGGCATTTTCCCGGCGCGCGAAGCCATCGTCATGCAGCAGCAGGAGCGCGGCGTGCGCGGCGTGAGCGTCGAGGAAATATTCATCGGCAACGGCGTCAGCGAATTGATCGATCTGACGCTGCGGGCTCTGTTGAATCCCGGGGATGAGGTGTTGGTGCCGAGCCCGGACTACCCGCTGTGGACGGCAGCGGTGAACTTGAACACGGGCCGCGCGGTGCATTATCCCTGCCACCCGTCCGCGGGCTTCATTCCGGACCCTGAGGAGATCGAAGCGCTCATCAACAAGCGCACGCGTGCGATCGTCGTGGTGAATCCGAACAATCCCACCGGCGCGGTGTACCCCAGGGAAACCCTGCAGGCTCTGGCGCTGATCGCGGAACGGCATCGCCTGGTCGTCTTATGCGACGAGATATACGATCACATCCTCTACGATGGCGCGCAATTCGTGCCGATGGCGACGCTGGTGCACGACACCCTGTGCTGCACGATGAGCGGACTGTCGAAAGTTTATCGAGCATGCGGCTACCGCGTGGGCTGGGCGGCGTTCTCCGGCGACGTCGAGAGCGCCGGCGATTACCTGAACGCTCTGGAGCTGCTATCATCGCTGCGTTTGTGCAGCAATGTTCCCGGCCAGTGGGCCGTGCAGACCGCGTTGGGCGGCTACCAAAGCATCCTGGAACTGACGCGGCCGGGCGGCCGGCTGCACGACTCACGCCAAGCCATCGTGGAGGGCGTGGAGCGCAGCAAGTATCTGAAATTGGCGCGTCCCATGGGTGCGCTCTATTCCTTCGTGCAGGTACGCGAGGATGTTCTGCCCGATTTCGACGATCAGGCATTTGCACTCGAATTGCTGGAGAAGAAGCACGTTTTGGTCGCTCCCGGAGTAAGTTTCAACGTGCCGTATCGCAACGCCTTCCGCATCACCAATTTGCCGGAGCGAGCGGTGATCGACACGGTATTCGCGCGCATCGAGGAGTTGCTCGACCACGCCGCGTCCGCGCCGTTGCAGGCGCCGCGGGAACTGCAAATCGTGGGATCCAGCGTCAAGGTCCTCGAGCGCTGAGCGCGCACTCCGTCCCGCCGGAACTGATGGCCGCTGCATTGGCCGGCGATGCCTTGATTGCGCCCAACACCGAGCTTGCGGCGGCCGTGTTGGATGCGCTGGAGCGTTCCTATCGCGCCGCCGGCCGCGAATTCTGGCCGACGCCCAAGGTTCGGGATTTCCGCAGCTGGCTGCGTGAACTGCACGCAGAGCAGCAACTCGCGGGGAGCGGATTACCCCGCTGTCTCTCGGATATCGAGGAGCGCGAACTGTGGCGCGACATCGTCACCGCGAACGCATCGCATCCGGAGGCCCTCGATCCAGCGACGGCGGCGCGGCTGGCTCAGCGTGCGCGGCGCGTCGTCGTCGAATACGCGATTCCCTGGCGCGCCGTCGCGGCGCAGTCTTCTGTGGAAACGGAGATCTTCCTCGATTGGAATCGGCAATTCGAGGAACGCTGCAGTGCCCTTGACTGCGTGGATGTCGACAGTCTGATCGGCCGCATCGAGATTCCTGGCGGTGGCATGTCGTGGCTGGCAAGCCCCGCATGGCGGCCGGCGGCGCGTGCCTGGCTGTCGCGCCAGGGCCGTGCGTTGGCGCCGGTCGGCGGCGCGCGAGCCAGCGTATCGAGCATGCACGCGAAATCACCGGATGCCGAAATAGCCGCCGTGGCCGACTGGGCCGCGCGCCGACTGGCTTCCCGGGAGGGGTTCCGCGCCTGGGTATGCGTGCCGGATTTAGCCAGTCGACGGGCCGCGGTGGTAGATGCCTTCGATGCCGCGCTGGCCGCCCATCGCTTCAACTTGGGCGGCGCTGCGGGCCTCGCGCCCTATGCCGCCGCGGGCGGCACGCCGCTCAGCGAATATGCGCCGGTGCGCATCGCCTTGGAAACCCTGGAAGTCGGTGCGGAGGTCATATCCTTCGCGCGTTTCAGCGCATTGCTGCTGTCGCCGTACTGCCAAGCATCCGATGAGGAGCAAAGCAACGCGGCGCTGCTCGACCTGGCGCTGCGCGAGCGCGCGCCGAGCGAGGCGAGCATGCATGCATGGCTGGAACTTGCCGATTCGACCGTTCGATCCGAGGCACTCGCGCCGGCCGCGGCGCTGGGACGCCTGCGAGCCGTTCACATGGCCTTGACGAGGGCACGGGGCGCGCGCCGTTTCAGCGAATGGCTGCCGGTGTGGATTGCCGCTTTGGAACTGGGGCCCTGGTCGCAGCATGCTCGCTGGTCGAGTTTCGAGTATCAAGCAGTCGAACGCTTTCGCGATCTGCTCGCATCCCTGGCGTCCGCCGACGCATTCTTCGGCGCACATTCACGCGAGTCGGCGCAGCGCATGTTGCGCCGGGCTGCGCACGACACGCCGTTTCAGCCCCAAACCGGCGTTCCGTCCATCTGGGTGAGCAGTCAGGTCGGGGACCCATGGCTTGGCTACGATGGCTTGTGGGTAACGGGCATGAGCGCCGACGAGTGGCCCGCGCCGCTCGCGACTGTGGCTTTGTTGCCCGTGCAGGTGCAGCGCGCGTACGGAGTCGCGTCGGCCTCTTTCGAAGCGCAGTCGGCGCTGGCCGCGGATCTACAGGAGCGCTGGCGAGAGCGTGCCCGCGAGTGCGTTTTCAGCCACGCCGATGCCGCCGACGGCCGCGTCAGCACGCCGAGTCCATTGCTGCCGCAGGGTGCAGCATGTGTCTATGGCGCAGCTCAGGCGCCGCGGCCACGGCCGCATTGGCAGGCGCAGCGCGACACGGCGCCGGCGCTGGAGCGCTTCAAGGACGATGTCGGACCACCGTTCGGCGCGCCGGATCGCACGCGCGGCGTCGCCAGCTTGCGGGCTCAATCGCTGTGCGCATTCCGCGGATTCGCCGAGACGCGCTTGGGCGCAGACGACCTGGAACAGCCGACGCCCGGATTCAGCGAGCGCGAGCGGGGGCAGCTCGTGCACCAGGCGCTCGAATACATATGGTCGGAGCTGCGCGATTCGCATGCGCTGCATGCGCTTTCTCCTCGAGCGCAGCTGGAGCTTCTGCAGGCGGGCGCGGAGCGCGCGCTGCAGGCAGTCTGCAAAAGGCGCGATCCAGGACCCACCTGGCGCCGCCGTGAAGTTGCGCGCCTCGGCAACCTGCTCGGCAAATGGCTGGACACGGAGCGCCGGCGGCAACCGTTCGCGATCGAGTGGCTGGAGCAAAGCGCCCAGCTGCGCGCCGCCGGCCTGGATTTCCGTTTGCGCATCGATCGCGCCGATCGGCTCTCGGAACAGGCCGGCCGCGTATTGATCGATTATAAGACCGGCGGTGCGGGCCCCGATTGGCGCGGCGATCGGCCGGATAATCCGCAGCTGCCTGTCTATGCGCTGCTCAGTCCCGAGTCGCTTACAGCGGTGGCCTACGGAAAGGTCAATGCAGCCGAGCCGAGCTTCGTGTTCGAATCCGAACGGCCCGGAATATTCAGACCCGGTGCACATGCCACATCGCTCGAAGGCGCCCCGAGTCTCGCCGCGCTGCTTGAGGTATGGTCGCTGCGCATCGAGACGCTCGCTGCCGGATTGGCACGCGGTCAGGCCGAGGTGGCGCCGACCGCGACGGCCTGCAGATTTTGCCGGCTGCAAGGCCTGTGCCGCGTGCCAAGCACACTCGACGACGAGGATGTACGGTGAACGACGCCGCGGCGCGTGAATCCGCGATCACCTCGAACGGCTCGGTCCTGGTGCAGGCGCCCGCCGGCTCGGGCAAGACCACGTTGTTGACGCAGCGATACCTGCGGCTGCTGTCCTTGGTCGACGCGCCCGAACGGATTTTAGCCTTGACCTTCACGCGCCGCGCCGCGCAGGAAATGCGCGAGCGGGTGCTGGATGCGCTCGAGGCCGCGCATGCGGCGCAATGTCCGCAGGCCATGAATCCCCGCACATGGGAATTGGCGGTGAGCGCCGCGAGGCACATGCAGTCGTTGCATCTTGAGCTTCGATCGCAGCCGTCGCGCCTGCGTATCGAAACCATCGATGCGTTCAACGCGTGGCTGCAGAACCAATTGCCCATCTCGGCCGGCACAGGCGCAGGCATGCGCGTCCAAGAGGACGCACGGGCGAGCTATCGGGAGGCGGCGCGGCGCGCCCTGGCGCACGAGGAACCCGATGCGTTCGGAGCGGCGGTCGAACGCGTGCTGGAACTCGATGATCAGCGCTGGCGCGGCCTGGTGGGGCTGATCGCGCAAATGCTGCCCAGCCGCGATCGGTGGCTGCCCCTGCTGGCGGGGCGGTTGCAGGCGGCAAGCGAGCTCGACGCCGCCCGGCTGCAAATCCTGAGGCGCCACTTCGATGAGGATCTGCAGCTGCTCATCGCGCGCATGCTGGCGGACGCTCACGCGCTGTTCGGCCGGGAAAGGCTCGAGGCCATGGCTTGCGTGCTCGGCGCTGCGGCGCGGCGCTTGGGTGGCGATTCGCCGTACTTGATGTCCTGGCGCGGCGCGAGTTCCGCCTTGGGTGCTCGCATCGAGGACGCGGCGCATTGGCGCGACGCGGCGGGTTTGCTGCTGACGGCGCGCGGAACGTTGCGCAAGACCGTGACCAAGGCGCAGGGCTTTCCGCCCGGGTGCGCGGACAAGCCGGCGATGACCGATCTCTTGCAGGAACTCGCGCGCGAGCCTGCGCTGCGCGAAATGCTGCGGGCGGTGCGTGCGCTTCCGGACCCTGTTTACGGCGACGATGCGTGGGCTCGAGTGCGCGAGGTTGCGCAAGTGCTGGTGCTGGCCGCCGCGCAGCTCGATGTGGTGTTTCGCGAGCAGGGTGCGGTGGATTTCCCGGCGGTGTCGATGGCGGCGCTGCGCTCGCTCGGCAGCGCCGGCTCTCCCACGGATTTGGGTTTGCGTCTGGATTATCGCTTGCAGCACATTCTGGTGGATGAGTTCCAGGACACCTCGAGCGCGCAGCTGGAATTGCTGAAATTATTGACGGCGGGATGGCAGCGGGACGACGGCCGCAGCATTTTCTGCGTCGGCGATCCGATGCAGTCGATATACGGATTTCGGCAGGCAGAGGTACGTGCATTTCTCGAGCTGGCGGAGGAGGGGATCGGCGAGGTGCGCTTCGAGGTGCGGCGCCTGCAGAGCAATTTCCGATCGACGCGGCCGCTGGTGTCGTGGATCAACGCGAGCTTCTCACGAATCATGCCGGGCGATGACGATCGCGCCCGGGGTGCGATTGCGTTCCGGCCCAGCGTGGCACTGCATGAAGCCCCGGCGTCCGATGAGCCGGCCGTGCGGTTGATGAATTTCGCCAGCCGCGATCAGGAAGCCGCGGCGATCGCCGACCTGCTCGCCGATGCGGCGCGCTCGCATCCGGACTGGCGGCTTGCCGTGCTGGTGCGGGCGCGCAGCCATGCGCGCGAGATTGCCGCCTGTCTACGCGAACGCGGCGTGGCATTTCGCGCATCGAACATCGAAGCCCTGCAGGATCGCAGCATCGTCCGGGACATCATCATTTTGACGCGCGCGCTCATGCATCGGGGCGATCGCATCGCGTGGCTGGCGTTGTTGCGCGGCCCCTGGGCCGGGCTGTCCTTGACGGACCTGTTGCCGATTTCGCGCGCGCCGCTGGTGTGGAATGCCATTCGCGACCCCGCAATACTGGAGCAGATCAGCGAATCCGGCCGGGCTCGCTGCGCGCGGCTGGCCGCGGGTCTTGACGCTGCATTTCAGGCACGCAGCGGAGCGACCGGGGCCCGTTGGATAGAGAGCACGTGGCTGCATCTCGGCGGTGCCGCCTGCGCCGCGTCGGCCGCGGAGCTCGATCTCGCCGCCGCCGCCTTTGCGCGCTTGCGAGTCCTCGACGAGCAGGGAATGCCGGATGCGACGGAGATTCAGCATAGCTTCGCCGACCTGTTCGCCGATCAAGGTGCGCCGGGCGGCATCGAAATCATGACCATACACAAGGCCAAGGGCTTGGAGTTCGACTTGGTGGTCGTGCCCTCGTTGGATCGATCCGTGCCGCACAGCCGCGATCAGCTGCTGCTGCTGCATGAGTTCGCCCGCGATGAGCGCGACGGCATGATCATGGCCGCGCGGCCGCCGGTTGGCGCCGATGCCGATCGTCTGTTCGAGTTCCTGCGGCGCCAGTCGCGCGACGCGGCGGCGCTGGAAGCGCAGCGCTTGCTGTATGTGGCCTGTACCCGCGCCAAACGGCAATTGCGGCTGACGACGCTGACCGGCGCGTCCGAAGATCCGCGTGCCGCGAGTCTATTGGCGGAACTGTGGCCGGTGGTGGAACAGCAATTCCAGAGCCCGGAGCCAGAGCATGAGGTACCAACCCCATTGCCGACGGATGGCGCGCCCCGCGGTGGGCCCCTGAGCCGGCTGCCGGTCGAGTGGCTGCCCGCCGCGGTGCCCGCCGTGCGGCCGAGCGGCGCCGTCGCGACGGTCGCTGCCGCCGAGGAATGGCCGATATTCGATTGGGCCGGCGAGACCGCCCGCCGCGTCGGCACGCTGGTACATGCCGAACTTCGTTCGCTCGACCCATCCCGCGTCAACGCAGGAGCCCTCCGCGCGAGGCAGCCGCATTTCGAACGCTGGCTGGCAAGCTACGGCGTACCGGCAGGTCGGCTGGCTGAGGCCGCCTCGCGGGTGACGGAGGCGCTGTTGGGCGTGTGCGGCGACCCGCGGGGCCGCTGGATTCTCGCCTCCGGATACCGCGGCGATTTGCGGGAGCACGCCATCTCGGGGTATTTGAGCGGCGAGGTGGTTCGGGCGGTCTTTGACCGTAGTTTCATCGATGCGGGCATCCGTTGGGTGATCGACTATAAAACCAGTCAGCACGCCGGGGGCGCCATTGGGGAGTTCTTGGATCGCGAGGCAACGCGCTATCGGCCACAGCTGCAGCGCTATGCCCGGATTGCACGCAAACTCGGGCCGGAACCGGTGCGCGTTGGGCTATATTTTCCCCTGATGCGGGCCTGGCGGGAATGGACGCCGGACGAAGATTGACCTCAGGCTGCGCTGCCTGGATATCAGGCTGGGCTGCCTGGATATATAAACAATAGTGTATATAAACACAGGATCAGAGCGCGAACTCGAACTCCACGGGAATGCGCCCTGAGCCGTCTCGCGGCCTCATCTGCGCGAGATTGGCGAGTTCAGCGCGCAGCGCCGGGGTCGCGTCGGGTCGCTCCTTGAGCGTGCCGGTCAGCAGGCCCGAGTGCGAAGCAGGCGAGAAGCGTATCTCGGCCTGTGCCTCGAGGGGACCGCCCGTATCCTGAAGGGTTGCGGACACACCATCGGCGGGCGCTTTCGGCGAGAGGGTCAACTCGTAGCCTCCAAGATTGGCGCCTGCGGCAATGGCGCTGCTGGCGAGGGCGGACACGTCGATCGTGCCCGCGGCGGACTCGATGCTGTTGAAGCTGCCCTTGATTTCCTGCAAGTTGAGCGTGGTATTGCCGTTCCATCCGGAGGCGATGCCGAGGTCGCGCAGATCCTCGAGCGGACCGCCGCCGCGGATGTCGCGCGCGCTGAAGCCATGCCGATCGAATCTCACGCTGCCGTCGATGACGGTGGAACCCTTGACCCAGTGCAGGTCGGCAGCCACGGCCATGGACAGCAGGGAAAACGGATGCAAGCGCCACTCGAGTGCGCCGACCGGGCGTGATGCGTACGAGATGCGCCCACTCGAGCCATGCCAGAGATTGCCGGAGAAATCCTCGGCTTGAATTTGCGGCGGTAGAAACCGCGTGATCAATGAAGCCGGCAGCACGACCAGCACGACGGCGGCGATCCCCAGCACGGCGACCAGCACGATCGGCCAAATCAGGCGTTTCGGCGCAGGTCGACTAGGTTCGCGACTGGAACGTGATGTTGGCATTGATCAGTCCGGGCTTGACCGTGCGATCCACCGTGATCGACTCGATGGCCAAGCCATAGCGCTGATCGAGATTGGCTATCCAGCTGACGACGGTATCGAAGGGCGCGCCCTCCAACTGCACCCGCACGCCGCTGCCGCTCGGCTGCGTGCCGCGCAGCGCGTCGGTCAACCCGGCGGCGCGGCCGAGCCTGTCCACGACGACCACCGGCGGCTCGCCGCTGTCGGCGGGCAACTGATTGCCTGCGGCGCGGATCTCGGCAGCATTGGCGCGCATCCAGACCAAGTCGGCGCGCTTGATGGCGTTGCGAGATTCCGCGCCCGATACGGCCGATTGCAGCGGCAGCAAAATTGCGCCGAACAGGACGATGAGCGCGAGCGCGATGCCGCCGAACGCGACCATGCGCTGTTCGCGCGCCTGAAGCCCTGCATACCAAGCATTTAGTTTGTTCATTTGGACGATTTTCCGCCTGCGCGTACCTGCAAATGCGCTTCCACGCCGTTCGCCACCGGCGTCGAGGATTGGATCTCGGCCGACAAGCCTTGTTTGGTGACGTATTGCGACAGCTGGGAGATGGCGCCGAGGTTCGGCGCGATGACCTTCATGTCCATGGACTGCTCGCGATAGCTCAGCGCGTCGATGCTGGTTTTCGGAGTCGCCGCCACGGCACCGGAGAGTGCCTGCAGGCTGCGCAAAAAGTATTCCGGCCCGCCCCCTGTTTTACGGATGCGGTCCAAGCGGCCTTGCATCTGGCGGCGCGCATCGTGGATCGGTTCGGACGGCATGGCCGCGGCGAACACTTGCGCGATTTGGCCGTCGAGCTCCGCCTCATCGCGTTTGGCATGATGCAGCTGCAATGCCTGCGCCGCGACGTGTACCACCAGCAACGCCACCGCCAACGCCGCCGCGGTGCGCCACTTGCGCCAGCGCGCGCCGTAGTCGGTGCTGCGCGCGAATTCCCCCTGCAGCAAATTGACCGCATCCGGACTCTCGAGACCGCGTGACAGCCAGGGCAGGGGGCCTTCGGCCAGCAACTGCACCTTGAGGGACGCAAAGTTCTCGACCAACGCCTCGAACTCATCCTTGGTATGCGCCCAATCCTCACGCGTGATGTACAGCAATGCGCTTTCGGCGATATGGGACTCCGCCGCGCCGTCGAGTGGGTCGGCGATCACGCCCGCGACCACGAGTGCTTCCTTGACCGGAGAGAGCTCGACTGCGAAAGGCATCGCGCCAGGGCGCCTTACGGCAAGGCGCGCACCTTCGAACCAAAGCACCGTCTGGCCGGGATTTTCCGGCATCAACGAGATGTCCGGATAAATGGCTTGCGGATCGAGACCGGCTATTTCCAAGTCCGACAACCAGCCGCGCAGCACCGTCCGCGATACCACAGCCACCGGCGTACCCCCGGTTGGACGGCGACGTCCCACCGCGAAGTTGAGCTGGTCGACGTCCTCGGTTAGCTGCTCTTCCAGCGCGAAGGGCACGGCGCGGGCCAATTTGGGGCCGCTGCCGGGAGGAAGCTCCGGTTCGGCCAGCAAGACCTGGCTGGCCGGCGCCAGCACCACGACCTTTGAAGAACGCGCCACCGCAGCGGCGAGGCTCAAGGAGCCGCGTTGCCGCGACAGCGATGCCGCGCCGCCCTCATCCAGCACGAGCCATTCGGTTTCTTCGCCGGTGGCCGGCAAGCGCAGTAGTAGTGTCTGTGGCATGGCAGCTTTAAGTTGTTCCGAAAGAGCGCAATAGCGGCGTCACCTTGCCGCCTGGGGTACGCCACAAAAGACTGTACAAGGTGAACTCCGACGTGCCAAGCGTGACGCGGGTGGTGAGGCGGAAGTAGTTGGAGCTGACGCCGATCGACTGACCCAGCGCCTGCAAGGTTTTGGCCCCGACGATGTTGCCGAAGGTCTTCATATCGGGAAAACAGCCGGCTTTACGCGCATTGGCCAATGATTCTGCATTGCCGAGTTCCCCGCCCAAATTGTCCGCCAGGCTCTCCAATACCACGGCCGGGGCCGTGCAGATGTTGATCTGGATCGCAGCATTCGGCAGAGCGGTCACGTAGGGGGCGATTTTGCGATAGCGCTCGTAGCCGAAGCCCGGCAGATTCATCAGTTCGCTGGGCGAGGTCATGGGATATTGCCCCGCGCGATAGGGCGGGGACTGCTGGGTGTAAACCGAGTCGCCGGTCGCGGCTTGCACACCGCCGCTGGTGTTGTTCGTGCTGATCCAGTCCTGGGCCATTTGCGCCCATTTCGGTTCCAGGCCGACCGCAACCAGCAGGCGCTGAAATTGCAACACCGGCGCCGGATCGGGAATCGAGGACCCCGCCTGGCCTGCCCCCGCCGGCCCCGGAATGTAGTGGCCTAAATTATTGAGATTGAACCGTCCCTGCATGTCTTCGAGCGATCCTTGCAGCGCGCCTATCGGTTCGCCCTCCGGATCGCTTTGCGGCGTGATGGGCAAGGGCTGGGTCGGCTGCGCCCAAGGATCGGCCAACGTGACCTGCCCGGTAGCATTGTTTTGCTGCGTGAGAATGTCGGCGGCGAGCGCTTCGGCGCCAAAGCCGAATTGCATGGCTTGATCACCGGCGAGAATGCCGACCGTGCGCTGCCGCTCCATGAATCCATCGAAGCTCAGCTTGGTCGCGAGTATGGTGGCAAGCGCCACCAGCACGAGGGCTATGATGAGAGCGACGCCCTGCTGCCGCCGCCGCGGGCTTCCGCGCCGCATCATCCTGCGACCTCGACGAGCCGGCGCACGCGGCCCCAATCCTTGAATTCGACCACGATCTCGACCGCTACGGGGCGCGAGGCAAGATCGCTGCTTGACAGGCTGAGCGGCCACTGGCTTTGCCAGTTTTGGTTCACGTCGAGATAGCGGAACTGGATGCCTTTGACGCCCGAGAGCAGATCCTGCACGACCGGCTTGTTGCCGAGCACGGTATCGAGATTGACCTGATAGCTGCGCTTCAGCACGCCATCGACCAGGGCATAGGACACTCGCTGCAGGGTGCTGCGCTGCTGACCCGCCGTGTTGGACCACCCGGCACGCGTCACGTCGAGGATGGAAGGAACCGAGGAGCCGTTCGCGGAGCCGAACCCTGAGCTCGACGAGTCGAGTTGATGGGCCCCGAATCCATTCGAGGAGTTGAAGCCAGGCCCCGAGTTGAATGACATCGTGGAATCGGCGCCGAGTCCCGAACCCGAGCCGCCGGGATTCGACACGGTGCCCGCACCGGTGGTGCCGCGCAACGCCGGCAGCTGGCTCTGCCCGAGCACATCGCGTACCGGGCGCGGCACGGCTTCGGTGAAATCCTGCGTCAGCACGTGCATGCCGAACTCGATTTCCCGCGAGCGCTGCAAGGCCTCTTCGGTGCGTTCCGCCGAAATCCTTGCAGCCCTATACGCGCCGTATCCCAGCGCCGACATGATGCCGAGAATCAACAGCGCCACCAGGATCTCGATCAGCGTGAAGCCCGCCGCCGCCCGGCGAGCCGCCGCTCTGCGCGATGAGCCGAATGTACTCATGGATTCGAAACGGGCGCCGTGGTTGGAGCCGGCGTTGGGGCCGTGGTCGGACTCGGCGTGGTGGTCGTGGTCGTGCCGCTGCCCTGCGCGGCGGGCCCGGTCAGCGTCCCGGTCGAGTTCGCGCCCGTGGCCGCGGATGCCGCAGCGGCGGTGGGACCGCTGTTGGCGGTCCACGGACCTGGATTCGAGTTCGAACTGCCGGGCGGTGCGAGTTGAGTGCCCGCGAATCCAACGGTTTCCACCAGCGGATTGCCCTTGGTTTTCGCATCGCCGGCATAGACCCGTACCACCACGCGTTTCATGCTGTTGACACTGGTGTCGAAATAACGCGTGTCGTAGTGCCATTTGCGATTCGCGAAGTTAAGTTCGCCGGTATCGGTATTCTGGCCGTACTTCGTAAGATTCAAGCGCACCTCCGCGAGACGATTGAGCGCTATCCACTCGGCGATTGTTTTATCACGCAGCATGCCGCTGGTCCGCGCCGTGCCGCTCACGGCAACCATGAGAGCCGCCAACCCGATCGCAACGACCATGAGCGCCACCAACACCTCGACCAAGGTGAATCCCGTCTCCGATGTGCCGCGCCCGGATCTCATCAACTGCGCTTGGCCGATTGATTCTGACCGGCTTGAGCGGCGCTGGAATGATCGGACGTTTCGAGCGATATCTTTCCCAACGCATCGCCGTTCACTGCAGCCTGCGCCTGCGTGGCATCGCGATGCAGAATCAGCCGAAACGGCGTGCCCTCGCCGCTGGCGGCGATCGCCAATTGCGGCGCGGGAGGAGGGCCGCCGCTCAACGATTTGTCCACGGCCTTGAGCACGACCGTCTGTTGGTCGAGCTGCAGCTGAAAGCTCATCCCCTTGGGCAGGTCGCGGTGCCGAAACTCCTTTTCCTCGTCGAATTTCAGCCAGGCATCGCGGATGGTGTCGTACACCACGAAATCGTACGCGTTGGGCTGCACGCGCACACCGAAATCGCGGCCTTCCAGCAGCGCCCGTTCATGCAGCAGATCGATCAGGGCCTCGACGCGGCGGCCCTCCTGATCGAGCGCGCTATCGCGACCGGTGACGCCGATCGAAAGCACTGCAAGGGAGATGATGACGGCCATGATCACCACCACCACCAGAATCTCGACCAGTGTAAAGCCTTTGTTGCGCATGGCGCCGCTCCATTGCTTTATCTTTGATCGAGGGTCGAACTGCTGATGTCCGCATCGTAGCCCTCGCCGCCGGGTTTGCCGTCCTTGCCGTACGTCGTGATCTCATACTGGCGGCCGTCCGGACCGGGGCTGACATACTGATAAGGATTGTTCCATGGATCCTTCGGCAACGCCGGCAGGTAGCCTTCCGAGCGATAGTTCGTGATGGACGGATCTGCGGGCTGCTTGACCAATGCTTGCAGCCCCTGCTCGGTGGTCGGGTATTTGAAGTTGTCGAGGCGGTACAGATCCAGCGCGGTTTCAATGGCTCGAATATCGCTAGCGGCCCGGGTGACACGCGCTTTATCGACGTTCTCCAGGATCTTTGGCACCACGAGTGCGCCGAGCACTGCGAGAATGACCACGACGACCATGATCTCAATAAGGGTAAAACCGCTTTGTCGATTGCGCATAATGACCTCGAAAATTCTTCGAATGATAGCAAAATAGGTCCGGCCGATGCCGCGTGAAACCGCCAGCCAGCTGCAACGCATGGCCGCAGCACTACAATGGGATCGCGGCCGATGGGTTTGGTTGCTTATGATTTTGCTCATCCTCGGGCTCGTGTTGGCTCTTGGCGACAGCTTCAGCATGCTGCTGCGGTTCGATCGCGGCGGAATAGCGGCCGGCGGCTGGTGGCGGTTGCTTACCGCCCACATCGTGCATCTCGATCTGCATCACTTGATTTTGAATGGATTGGGGCTGGTGTTGATCTGGTCGTTGTTTGCCCAAGACTTCGATGCGGTGGAGTGGTGCGTCATCGTGCTCTCGGGCGCCCTCTGCATCAGTTGCGGGCTTTGGTGGCTGAGTCCGAAGGTCGCCTGGTACGTGGGTGCCTCCGGGGTGCTGCATACGGCCATGGCGGCCGGCGCGGCGAAGCATCTGGCCGAGCGGGCATGGGATCGTTGGATACTCTTTCTCGGGCTTTGCATCAAACTGCTGTGGGAGCAGTCCGGCGGCCAAACTGCGCCTCTGATCGTCGTCGATGCGCACTTGTACGGTGCAATCAGCGGATTTCTCGTCGGCGCTGCACTCTCCTGGCGTATCGCTATAATTCGCCACCGCTCACGCGCCTAGGATCAAAACTCATGTCGCTCGCTTTCGTTTTTCCGGGACAGGGTTCGCAGTCGCTCGGCATGATGGGCGCCCTCGCGAAGGTGTCGCCGATTATCCAGTCGACGTTTGCCGAGGCCAGCACGGTGTTGGGCTACGATCTGTGGCAACGCTGCCAGGAGGGTCCGGCTGAACTGCTCAACGCCACGGAGTGCACACAGCCGGCCATGCTGACGGCTAGTGTGGCAACCTACCGCCTGTGGCGGGAGCGCGGCGGAGCTCAGCCTGCGTTGATGGCCGGGCACAGCCTTGGCGAATTCAGCGCCTTGGTTGCTGCCGGGTCTTTGCATTTCAAGGATACCGTCGATTTGGTGCGCTACCGCGGTGAGCTGATGCAGGCGGCGGTGGCGCCCGGCGCGGGCGCCATGGCGGCCATCCTGGGGCTCGAGGACACCGACGTCATCGCGGCATGCGAGGAGGCGGCACAGGACGAAGTCGTCGAGGCGGTGAATTTCAACGCACCCGGTCAGGTGGTGATTGCCGGGTCCACCGCCGCCGTGGCGCGGGCGATCGAAGCTGCGACCGCAAAAGGCGCACGGCGCGCGCTGCCGCTGCCGGTCAGCGTTCCGGCCCATAGCTCACTGATGGAGCCGGCCGCGGAGAAGCTGCGCGCCCGGCTGCAGGAGACGCAGGTGGGAGCGATCACCGGCATCTCCGTTTATGGCGCGGATGTCAAAATACACGGCAGTCCTGCCGCCATTCGCGAGGCGTTGGTCAAACAACTGCATACGCCGGTGTACTGGGCTGCGATGGTGCGCACCATGGTTGGCGCGGGAGCGACTCTGCTCGTCGAATGCGGACCCGGCAAAATCTTGACGGGATTGAATCGCCGGGTCGATAAGAATCGGGACCTGAAGATGTTGGCACTGGAAGATCCCGCCTCATTCGAGGAAGCGCTGAGCGCCGGGAGGGTTTGATCATGCTGAATGGAGAGATCGCACTGGTCACCGGCGCCTCGCGCGGCATCGGTGCGGCCATCGCCGAGCGGTTGTGCGCCGATGGGGCCCGCGTGATCGGAACCGCCACCACCGAGGAGGGCGCCGGGCGGATCAGCGCCGCCTTGGGCCAGCGCGGGGGGCGCGGGGCCGTTCTCGATGTCGCTAGCGCGGCGTCCATCGAGGCGCTGCTGGCGGGTATCGAGGCGCAGGAGGGCAGCGTCGCCATTTTGTGCAACAACGCCGGCATCACCCGCGACCAATTATTGCTGCGTATGAAGCCGGAAGACTGGGATGCGGTCATTCAGACCAATCTTTCCTCCGTATATCGCATGAGCAAGGCGGTGCTCAAGGGAATGATGAAGGCGCGCAAGGGCAGGATCATCAATATCACCTCGGTGGTGGGCCTGATCGGCAATCCCGGCCAAGCCAATTACGCCGCGGCCAAGGCCGGAATCCTCGGATTCACCAAATCTTTGGCTCGCGAGGTCGGTTCGCGCGGTATCACGGCCAACGCCGTCGCGCCGGGCTTCATCGATACCGACATGACTCGAGCGCTCGGGGAGGCGCAACGCGCCGAATTGACCTCGCAGATACCCTTGGGCAGGCTCGGCCAAGCCGCCGACGTGGCCGCTGCCGTGGCATTCCTGTGTTCGGCCGACGGCGCCTACATAACGGGTGAAACCCTGCATGTGAACGGCGGGATGTACATGCCTTGAAAAGCCGGCAACGCCCTCAGCCCTGCGGTTTTGTCAAGGATGGCGCATGGCGCTCGCGGTCAATTGTGAGTTCCTGGTAGCCGTTGTCGTCGCGTTCACATAAAATACGCGCCCGGTTGATATCCTAAGGCTGGTCGCAGGCTTTTTTCATTCGCGTAAGTAGCAATTCCGAGAGGACACCATAACGATGAGTACTGTTGAACAGCAGGTTAAAAAGATCGTGGCTGAACAATTGGGCGTTAAAGAAGAAGAAGTCACCAATGACGCATCCTTCGTCGACGATCTGGGTGCGGACTCTCTGGATACGGTTGAGCTGGTGATGGCGCTGGAGGAAGAGTTCGAGACGGAAATTCCCGACGAAGACGCCGAAAAAATCACCACGGTGCAGCAGGCGATCGACTATATCAATTCGCACAAGGGCAAGGCTTGAGGCTATTGCTCGGCTCGATCGTTCATTTCTAGCCAGGGGCCGATATTGAGCACGCGACGCGTCGTGATTACGGGCCTTGGGATCGTTTCACCGGTCGGCAACGACATCGACACCGCCTGGGATTGCATCGTGTCCGGGCGCAGCGGTATCGCCAAGGTGGAGCGATTCGATACCGCGAGTTTCCCGGTCCATTTCGGCGGCGAGATCAGAAATCTCGATCTCGAGCCGTACATGTCCGCCAAAGATGCGCGCCGTATGGATGCATTCATGCAATACGGAGTCGTGGCGGGCATCCAGGCGATGCGCGATTCCGGATTCGTGGTGACCGAGGCCAATGCGGACCGCGTCGGCGTGATGATGGGTTCCGGCATGGGCGGCCTGGAATCCATCGAGGACACCTACGATAGATATCTGGAAACCCATTCGCCCAAAAAGGTCTCGCCGTTTTTCATTCCCGCCAGCATCATCAATCTGGTCGGCGGGCACTTGTCCATCATCTTCAAGATTACCGGCCCGAATCTGGCGGTGGCGACGGCTTGCACCACATCGACGCACGCCTTGGGGTTAGCCATGCGTCTGATCCAATACGGTGAAGCAGACGCGATGCTGGCCGGCGGTTCGGAGATGGCCACTTGCGTAACCGGCATGAGCGGCTTTGCGCAGGCGAAGGCCCTGTCATTGCGCAACGAGGATCCGCAAGCCGCCAGCCGGCCGTGGGATAAGGACCGGGACGGATTCGTGATGGGCGATGGCGCCGGCGCAATGATGCTCGAGGAGTATGAACACGCAAAGGCCCGCGGCGCGAAAATTTACGCGGAGATCGTCGGCTTCGGCATGAGCGGCGATGCACACCACGTGACGGCGCCGCCGGCGGACGGCGAGGGTGCGCGCAAGGCCATGGCCAAGGCAATCCTCGATGCGAAATTGAACCCGGAGCAGATCCAATACGTCAATGCACATGCCACCTCCACGGAGCTGGGCGATCGGGCGGAAACATTGGCGATCCGGCGCGCCTTCGGCGCTGCCGCGGATAAAATTGCCGTCAGTTCCACCAAATCGATGACCGGGCACCTGCTCGGCGCCGCGGGGGCGGTGGAGGCAATTTTTTCCGTGCTCGCCCTGCGCGATCAGATCGTGCCGCCGACCATCAATCTGCATCAGCCGGGTGAAGGCTGTGATTTGGACTACGTGCCCAACACGGCGCGAAAAATGAGCTTGAACTACGCGCTGTCCAACTCCTTCGGGTTTGGCGGCACCAACGGCTCGCTCATTTTCCGGCGCGCTTGAGCCAGCCAATCACGCGGGATACTCCGGCAGGCGCTTGAGTTCATGAGCCGCCGTCTTTGGATTGGCACCGCATTGCTGGTCTTGTTGCTCGGCGCCGCCGCCGCTGCGATGATAGGCATGGCGGTGCGCAGCTTGGATGAGCCTCTGCGTCTCTCTTCGGCTTTGCGCTTCAAGGTTCCGGCCGGAGCAAGCTTCGCGCGCGTCGCGGGCGATTTGGCGGCGCGGGGCGTGGTTGCGCAGCCGAAGGTCTGGACGCTGTTCGCGCGATGGAAGGGCTTGGCGCCGCGGGTTATGGCGGGCGAGTACGAAGTACAGCCGGGCACGACTCCGCGCGAATTGCTGATGAAGATGGTCGCCGGCCAGGTGCTGCTGCATTCCTTCACCATCGTCGATGGCTGGCGCGTGGTCGATATGCTCGATGCGCTGCGGCGCAATCCCGACGTGCTGTCCACGCTGGAGCCGGCGGCAGCGACTACCGATCTCATGGCCAAACTTGGATCGCCGGGCCTCGCGGCCGAGGGACAGTTTCTGCCCGAGACCTATAAATTCACGGCGGGTACCAGCGATATCGAGCTGCTGCGGCAGGCCCATGCGGCGCTCGCCCGTGAGCTCGACGCGGCGTGGACGGAGCGCGATCCGGAGATTCCGCTGCACACTCCCTACGAGTTGCTGATCATGGCGTCCATCGTCGAGAAGGAAAGCGGGCTTGCGCCGGAGCTGGGCAAGATCGCGGGCCTGTATCTGCACCGCTTGGGGATAGGCATGCGTTTGCAGGCCGACCCCACGATCATCTACGGCATGGGAGAGCGCTACGAGGGCGACATTCGAACGGTGGATTTGCGAACCGATGGTCCCTACAACTCCTATACCCGCGCCGGTCTGCCTCCCACGCCGATCGCTTTGGCAGGCGCCGCCGCCATTCGCGCCACCGCGCGCCCCGAGAAGACCGATGCGCTGTACTTCGTGGCCTCGCCCAAGAACGACGGCAGCCATGTGTTCTCGGCAACCTTGGAGCAGCACAACATCGCGGTTGCGGCCTATCTGGCACGAAAGCGCCAATGATGCAGGCACGATTTCTCACCATCGAAGGCATTGAGGGCGTGGGCAAGAGCACGCAGGTCGCGCGCTTATCCGCGGCCCTGGCGCAACGCGGCGTCGGCCATGTGGTCACGCGTGAGCCCGGCGGTACTCCGCTGGCCGAGAAAATTCGGCAGCTGGTGCTCACGGGAGAGCAGGAACCGTTGCCGTCCTGCGCGGAGTTGCTGCTGATGTTTGCCGCGCGCGCGGTACATCTTGGCAATCTGATCGAGCCCAACCTGTCGGCTGGACGCTGGGTGGTATGCGATCGCTTTACCGATGCCACCTTCGCATATCAGGGCGGCGGCCGCGGCGTCGATCCGGACCACATTCGACAGCTTGAGTCCATGGTTCAAGGCGAACGTCGCCCGGACCTGACGTTCTTGCTGGATGCACCCGTGGAACTTGCGCTGGCGCGCGCCCGCCGGCGCAATGGTTCGGCCCATGCGGATCGCTTCGAGAGCGAAAGGCTGGATTTTTTCGTACGCGTCCGCTCTGCGTATCTTGGTCTCGCGGCCGCGGAGCCGCAGCGGATCATCGTGGTCGATGCCGTTCGGTCTCCCGACGCCGTGTGCGCGCGAATGATGAGCATTCTCGAGGAGCGAGCATGGATTTCGTGAGCGCGGATTCCATGCCCTGGCTGCTGCAAGCCCAGGAGCGTCTGCGACAGGCGCACGCCAACGGCCGGCTGCCGCACTCGCTGCTGCTGCTGTCGGTTCCCGGGCTGGGCGCTGAACTCTTGGCGAACTGGATCAGCGCCTTCATTTTGTGCGAATCACAAGGCAGGCGGCCATGCGGCGCTTGTGCATCCTGCCGGTTGCTGACGGTGGACAGCCATCCTGATCATCATTTGATCGGTCTCGAGGAGGGATCGCAGCAGATCAAGGTGGAACAGGTGCGGGAGCTGATGGAACCGCTGGCGCTCAAGAGCTATCGCGGCGGCTATAAAATCGGCGTCATCGAGAATGCCGAGACCTTGAACACGCATGGCGCCAATGCCTTCCTCAAGACCTTGGAGGAACCCACCGCGGACACCGTGCTGATGGTGATTGCGCGGCCGAATCACCGGCTGCCCGCGACCATTTCCAGCCGCTGTCTGCGGCTTCAACTGCGCGCGCCGCCGAGCGCGACGGCAATTGCGTGGCTCGAGAAGAATTCCGGCGCGAAACAGCCGTGGAGCGCGGCGCTGACGCTGGCCGGCGGTGCCCCCCTGCTGGCGCAGCAACTCGATGCCGGCGCACTGGCCGCGCTCGACGAGGACATGAGGGGTTGCATCGCCCAGTTGGCGGCCGGCAGCATCGACATCAGTTTGGCCGCCGAACGCTGGCTGCGCTCCGATCCGGAATTGCGTATCGCCTGGCTTGAGAACTGGATCACACGGCGGGTACATGCATGCTTCGGCGCGCCTAAATCGCATCAAAGTGCGGAACCGGTCGTCTTGCCTGGCGCTTTACTTAAGCCCAAGATAACGCCCTTATTCGGGCTGCTGGACGCCGCGCGCGATTTTAGACGTCTGGCCTCGACCGGTATCAACCAACAGTTGGCGCTCGAGGCGTTGCTGCTCGAGGGGCGAAGCGCGCTGACGACAAAGGCTTAGCGGGAACCGTAGGAATTGCGAAGTCCAAGTAATAAACCAGGCTTGCTGACGCTCACCATCAAGGACAAGAGCGCGCTGTATCTCGCCTACATGCCCTTCGTGAAAAACGGCGGCCTGTTCATTCCGACGAACAGCAACTATCGGCTGGGCGATGAAGTGTTCATGCTGCTCAATCTGATGGGCGAGGAAGAGAAGTTGCCGGTCGCCGGCCGGGTCATCTGGATGACGCCCAAGGGCGCGCAGGGAAAGAGGACCGCGGGGATCGGCGTGCAGTTCAGCGATCAAGACCGCGGCAACACGCAGAAGAAAATCGAGAATTACCTCGCCGGCGCCCTGGGCGGGGACAAGCCCACGCATACCATGTAAGGTCGGGCAGATTCTCGCGACCTAGAATCGGCCCCCAGCTTGTCCTACGCTCCGACAACCCCTGGCGAAGGCGCACTGCTCTTTTTGGGAGACTTCAACTGCACCCTGGCGACGGCGCGCTGTTTGGGCCAGCGCGGCATAGACGTCGCACTCGTCGATCGATCTCCCTGGGCCGTGGCACGGGCGTCCCGCTACGTTCGTCATTTCGAACGCTTGCCGGCCGGCCGCGCCGACGATTTCATGGAATGGCTGATAGAGCGCGGGCGCGGGGGCGGGCGAGGCAGGCGGCGTGCGAACTTTTCGGGCCGCGTGCTGTTTCCGGCCAGCGACGAACAAGTGTTCTTGTTCGCGCGGCATCAACGGGAGTTGTCGCGGTATTTCCGCCTGTTCCAGCCGCCCTTCGACACCATCTATCGGATACTCAACAAACAACGCTTGTACGAAGCTTGCGCTCATGCGGGCGTCGAGTATCCGGCAACCTGGTATCCGCGCGGAGAGGCTGAGGTACGCGAGCTGGCGCCTGCGATTCACGTCGATGTGATGATCAAACCCAGAACGCAGATTCAACTCGAAAGCAAGACGAAAGGCAGGACCATTTCCAGAGACGGCAGCGAGGTCGATGCCTACCTGCAGTTCGTGCGGGACAATCACTATGGTCCTGAGATCTCCGCTCATGATCCCGACATCGGTTGGCCGATGTTGCAGGCGTATCACAGCAGCCGCACGCACCGGATTTACGGTCTTTCCGGCTTCATTGATTCATCCGGCAAGCCGCCGGCGATGCGCGCCGCCACCAAGCTGCTGCAGTCTCCGCGGGATATGGGAGCCGGCGTATGCTTTGAAACGGCGCCTGTCGATCGCACGCTCGCCGGCCGCGTGCAAGATCTCTGTCGGGAGCTCAAATACTACGGCATATTCGACATCGAATTCATCGAGCACAACGCAAAGTTTTTGCTGATCGACTTCAATCCGCGTGTGTACAACCAAATGGCCTTCGAGATCGCCCGCGGGCTGCCGCTGCCCTACATGCACTATCTTGCCGCGCTGAACGATCGGGCACGCCTGGCCGAGGTGTATCAGTCGGCCAGCGACTGGCAGCCGCGGGGTGACGAGGCATATTGCGACGCTCTGCATCTCTCGTTGTTGAACGCGACGCAGCGGATTCAGGAAGCGATCGGCGGATCGAAGAGCGAAGACTGGGGCCGCTGGATGCGTCAGCGTCGACATCGATTGACCGATCCCGTGCGGCTGCCGGAGGATCCCGGTCCGGCGCGACTCGACGTGATCCGGCGCTGCCTGCAGTCGTTGCGGAACCTCCGAAGCCGCCGAGGGCCTGCGTAGCTACTTCGGCAGCGGCTCGATATACACCGGCTGATTTCCCGGCGCAGCGGTGGCTCGCGGAGGCTGGCGCAGTCCCCACACCCAGTAGCTCAACAACAACAACACCAGCGCCACGAATACCGCGGTCAACACCTTATAGCGCGCAAACACCGAGGGAGGTTTGTAGTCGTATTGGGCGCCAGGAGGTACATAGGGGCCGAGCTTGCCGCCGAGGCGCTTTGGAGACGCAGGATCCGCCGTGGGATCGACGAGCTTGATGCCGAGGCGCCGGTCAGGCCTGGGTTCGGTCCGTTCGCCGCCGAGGCGTAGTTCCGCCATCTTGGCCCTCAGCCCGATTGCGAGCGCGCGGCCTCGGATGCCGCCAGGCCGCCCTTCAAGACGAACGCATCGAAGCCGCGTTCACTCAGGATGTACGCCGCGGCCGAACTGCGGCGCCCGGTATCGCAGCACACCACGTACTGCGTGTTCTTGTCCAAGGCGTTGAGCTTCAGCCTGATGAAATACAGAGGGATGTTCACGGCATCGTCGATGCGGAAATTCTGAAATTCACTGGGCAGCCGTACATCGAGCCACTTGCCGCCTTTTGCCACGATTTCCCGCGCGCTCTCCGGACTCACCCATTGCAGCAAGGGTTCGTTGAGGAGCGTCTGAAAGTCGTTCTTGCCCAGGCGCATGAGCGTGCCGTCGGTGGCCATGGTGACCGTGGCGTTGCGCTTGGCTTCGGCGATGAGCGCTTCCTCGCCGAAACTATCGCCCGGGCCCAGTTCCGCCAGTTTAATGCCTTCCTTGTTGAGGGGTGTCTCACGCGTGACCACGCATCTGCCCGCCACCACCACGTAGAAGAAGTCTCCCTCGGTTCCCTGCTTGATGACCACGTCGCCGGCCCGGTAGTTGATGCGCTGCATGCGCATGAAAATTGCCTGGATGTTCGCCGGCGGGATGCGATGGAATGCCTTTGTTTGCAGCAAGGTCGTCATCCAATCGCCGTCAACCTCGACACCGTCCCCGCGCAATTCGGCAACCTCGTACTGGCCGGTCTGATCCCAGGTGATCAGCACATCGAGCAGATCGCTGTCGATCATGATGTAGTCGATGTCGGTTGCAGCGCGGGCGGTGAATTTTCGGGGCAGACCCGGTGCCAAAGGCGACCGCGCTTCCGGCGTGCGGGACTTGATCACCCCCATGGTGCGATCGTCGGTACGTAATTCAACTTGGCCGGAAACGAGGTAGAACGTGCGCTTGTCGGCATCGCCTTCCTTGAACAGGACCCGCCCGGCATCGAGCGTGCGGATCTGGGTCTTGCGGGCGAGCGCGTGCAGGTTCTCTGCTTTCAGGCTGTCGAGCGGCGAGAAAGTCTTGAGAATGCTTAGGTCGACAGGTCGTTCATCCATCAAAAATTCGTCTGCTAACGGAAGTTAACTCCATGATTTGGTTTGCGAATCGTACCACACGCGCCGGAAGCGTCCCTTAAGTATCAGGGTCCGAATTGCTCCCATCCGCGATCAGGGCGAAATCGCTCGCCGTAGCGTCCGGCCAGCTCCCCCAAGGTTCGAGTAATGTCGCGGATACCTCGGTCTTTGGCATATTGCAGGGGTCCGCCGCGAAATGGCGCGAAGCCGGTCGCAAATACCACACCCGCATCCAGTAAGTCAGCGTCCGCGATGATGCCTTCCCGCGCAACCGCGACCGCCTCGTTAAGCATAGGCAGAATCAAGCGGTCCTGTAAATCTTGCGGAATCGCCGAGTCGGCAACGCGGTTCTTCTGCGCTTTGCCGTCCTGCCATCGATAAAACCCTTCACCTGACTTGCGGCCCAGCTTCTTCTGCTCCACCAGCTTGGTCAGCAAGGCGGGCAGCGGGCGGTTGAACGCCTCGGCCAGCACTCGTCCGACGTGCAGCGACACATCCAGACCCACCACATCCGTCAATTCGATGGGCCCCATTGGCATGCCGAAGCGGACCGCTGCCCGGTCGATCACTTCGCGGGCAATGCCCTCTTCCAGCGCGAAGAATGCTTCATTTACGTAGGGCGTCAGCACGCGATTCACGACGAAGCCGGGCGCGCTCTTGCACGGCAATGGGAGCTTGTCCAATTCGCGGGCGAACTTGAGAGCATCGTTGGCGACTTCCGGCCGGGTATGCGCCCCGCGCACGATTTCCACCAATTGCAGCTGGGACACCGGGTTGAAGAAATGGATGCCGACCAGACGTGTCGGGTCCGCGAGCGTCTCGGACAGGGTCTCGATCATGATGCTCGAGGTATTGCTGGCGAGCACCGCGCTCGGCTTCATGCGCGGCTCCAGCGAGGCATACAGTGCGCGCTTGGCCTCGACATTCTCGAAGATGGCTTCGATTACGACGTCGGCGTCCGCCACCCCGTCGCCGGCCACGTCCATTCTCAGTCGTGCCGCCGCCTGAGCCGCATCGGCCGGGACCTTGATGCGCCGCTGGAACAGGCTCTTGGCGCGCTCCAGCGCCGGTTGGACCAACTCCGCGCTACGGTCCTGAAGGCTCACCGTCATGCCGCGAAGCGCGCCCCAGGCAGCGATATCGCCGCCCATCACCCCTGCGCCGATCACATGCAGATGCTTGAATTCGGCGCGCGAATCGCTTCCCAGACTTTTCAACCGATCTTGCAGCAGAAACACCCGCACCAGATTGCGCGAGGTTGGGGTGCAGATCAGACGGCTGATGGAGCGCGCTTCCGCATCGATGCTGCCATCGCCTTCGCCTCCCTGCTCCCGCCACAGATCGACGATGGCGTAGGGGGCGGGGTAGTGTTCGCGCGGCGCCGTGCGGCGGAGCGTTGCCATCATGCGTTTTGCGACCAGCGGGCGCACCGCTTTGAGGTTCAGCACCCGGTCGACGAATCGGGCCGTCCGCCTCGGCGCGCGGCGCACCAGCCACTGCGCGGCGCGTTCAGAGAGCTGCGAGGGGGGCACGAGCTCGTCGAGCAGCCCCACGGCAAGCGCCTGCCGGCCGCGCAACGCCCGGCCTTTCAGCATCAGCTCCAGCGCCGCCCGGGCACCGATCGTACGCACGGCGCGCGCAGTGCCGCCGAACCCAGGATGAATGCCGAGCAGCACTTCGGGCAGCCCCATCGACAGCGATGGCTCGTCGGCACCGACCCGGTAGGTGCAGGCCAATGCCAGCTCGAGGCCGCCGCCGAGCACGAAGCCGTGCAGGGCGGCGACGCTGGGGCATGGCAGCTCCTCGATCCGGCCGATGATGGACTGGCCGGCGCGCACCAGCTCATAGCCCTCGAGCGGCGTGCGGATTGATTGAAACTCCTTGATGTCGGCGCCGGCAATGAAGCCGTTCGGCTTGCCGGAGCGCACCACGAGTCCCAAGGGGGCGCGGCCGCGAATCTCGTCGAGGCGCGCGGCCAGCTCTTGCAGGACCGCGGAGGACAATACGTTGGTCGAAGTACCCGGGACATCGCAGGTAAGCCAAGCCACGCTTTCGGCATCGAATTCCAGTGACCAGTTACCGGCGTGCATCTCAGGCTGCCCGCTGCGCAGACTCATGTATGGTGAAATCGCAAATCAGGGGCAAATGATCGGAGAGCTGCACGTCGGGAATCTCGAAGCGATTCACCTCGATCCGGTCGCTATGCAAGATGAAATCAAGCTCCTTGCGCGGGCTTCGGCTGGGATAGGAGGGCAATCCACGGGTGTTTGCATTGGTCAAACCGGCCGCCTGGGTGAATAGGTAGATTTCATGGTCTCCCCAGTACGTATTGAAATCGCCCGCGACGATCACCGGCTTGGAGGTCTTGCGCACCAGATCGTACAAATAGCGCAACTGGTATTGGCGGTGCCGGAATTTCAACGATAGATGCACCAGGAATATCGCAATGTCGTCCAGCTCCAACTCGATGATGAGCCGCTTGATGCCCGTATCGAAATAATGGAAGCGCTCGCCGCGCACCCGCGGCGCGGCCAGGAAGGCGTTGGCCTGTTTGCGGACGATGGGCACCAGCTGATTGACGGAGGACACCCCGTACTTGCACTCGAAAGTCGAGTAATGACCGAGCGAGCGGGCAATGTGTTCCGCTTGATTGACCATGCCTGTCCTGATCGAGCCCGTGTCGACTTCGATCAATCCAACCACGTCCGGGTCTTGGCGCTTGATGAAGTCGGTGATGCGGGACAACACCAGGCGGCTTGAGCGTAAATACCCGGCGCCCGGCACCGGCAGGTGAAAGGCGGGCCCGGTACCGGTGGCATATCGTATATTGTAAATCAGCAAGCGCACCAGGATGATTGTATCGGCGCTTGGTGCTTCGCGCATGACCATCGCCGGGATACACTAGTGCCCATGTCTTCCAATCCCATCCGACTGTTCGTGACTCACGCCTGGGTTGACACCGACGACTACACGCGTGTGTTCGAGTATCTGGAAGCATCGGGAACCTTTTATTACGCCAATACGAGCCAACCTCAGGCGAAGCGCCCGATCGACAAGGAATCTCAGCGCGAGGACCTGCGCCGTCAGATCGCGCCTTGCGAGGTCGTGGTTGTGCTTCCAGCCGTGTATCAGATGGCGCCGGAGTTGGTGGTATTTCAGATGAACTTCGCCAAGGCCGCCGATCGGCCGCTCATCGCCATGGAGTACTTCGGCTCGACGGATCCGTTACCCAAGCCGATCCTGGATCTTGCGGACGAGGTGAGTCCCTGGAATGAGCGAAGCTTGATCGATGCGCTGCGCCGCCAAGCGCGCCATCAGGAGTCCACGCGCTGGGACACCATCGAATTCAAACTGGACGACTAACGGGAAACGTAGTTCCTGTTTAGGGCGGTAATCTCGTAGTCCGGCAGCGTGCGCTCCACGGCCTGCAACTGCACCACGGTATGCGGACGGGCTATCTCGGGCCGGCGGCACATCATGCCGAAGATCTCGACGATGAGGGCTGCGCAATCGTCGGCATCTTGATTCGACATTTTGCGCACGGATGCAGTAACGGCGTCCTCGCCACGCAATGGTTGAACACCGCACAAGGCACGCGTGACTTGGATGTACGAGCCTCGCACCTCGTCCGGTAACTGCTCCGGGGGAAGCGCTGCGAGGTGGCGCCGGTAGGCGCATACCAGGCGCTGCTTGATTGGGCTCGATCGCACCAGCTCCAATGTAGCAAAGTGGAAACAATCCCAGGCGCTGATCATTTAATTCCCATTCATGCCATGCCAGTTGTAACTTAAAGTAGTTTCGAGCTTAGGGCGGAGCCGTATCTTGTTAAATCAAGTCACTGCGATGGGAATATACAAGACATTCGTCAAAACGCAACGCGGATTCTTAACGCATTCGAGGAATTGTTCGCAGTATCTCTGCGATAAGCGTGGTTGGATCTATTCTACATTTCCACTTAAAAATGACATGTAATGATTTGAATACAATCGCAAAGCTGGGATGACGAGATTTAGACCGATTCGGGCTGGCTGGAGTCGTCCATCATGCCCACCGAATGATTCGCGCCGATGAGCATGTATACGCCTGGCACTACGAATAGCGTGAACAACGTGCCGATGGCGAGGCCGGACGAGATGACCAAGCCGATGGCGAAGCGCGATGCGGCACCGGCGCCGCTGGCGAATACCAGCGGAATTACACCCAGCACCATCGCCGCGGTGGTCATCAAGATGGGCCGCAGGCGCACGCTCGCCGCCGCCACAATGGCGTCGAACTTTGATTTGCCGCTGTGCTGCTCCTCGTTGGCAACGTCGACGATGAGTATGCCGTGTTTGCTGATGAGGCCGATCAAGGTAACCAAGCCGACCTGGGTGTAGATGTTCAAGGTCGCCCCGTTGAGGCCGAAGCCGCCGAGCAGCGCGATGAAAAACAAGGCACCGGCGATGGACAGCGGCACTGAAATCAAAATCACCAGCGGATCGCGCAGACTCTCGAAAAGCGCCGCCAGCACCAGATAGACGATGATGATGGCAAAGCCGAAGGTCGCGAAGATCCCGCCGGACTCCTGTACGAACTGACGCAATGGGCCGCCGTAATCCACCGAATAACCTTGGGGCAACGTGCGGGCCGCGAGATCCTGCAGGTAATGGAGCGCCTCGGCCTCGGAAACACCGATGTTCGGCACGCCCGAGAGCGTGGCGGCATTCAGTTGCTGAAAGTGGTTCAACGTTTCGGGCGCGGTTTCCGAGCGGATACTCGCGACGGTGGACAGCGGCACGGGCACCCCGCCGATGGATGCGACCGGATAGTCCAGCAATTGGTCGACATTGAGGCGCGAGAGCCTCTCGACTTGAGGAATTACGCGATAAGAGCGCGTTTGCATGCTGAAATAATTCACATACCCGCCGCCCAGCAGGGCCCCGAGCGAGGCGCCGATCTGGCCGGTGGTCAGCCCGATCTGCGCCGCCTTGTCGCGATCGATCTCGATCACCGACTGCGGCTGATCGATCTTGAGATCGCTGTCGATGAACATGAACATTCCGCTCCGATTGACCGTGTCCAGGAATGCTCGCGACACCTCGTTCAGGCGCAGCGCAGGCTCGGTGGTCTTGATCGCGAACTGCACCGGCAGACCCCGTGCTCCCGGCAGGGACGGGGGTTGGAACATGACCAGCTTCTGGCCGGGCAGGGTGTTCGCCTTCAGCTGCAAGTCCTGCTGGATCTTCAGGGCGCTCTGATTGCGCTTGCCGCGCGGCACCAAACCCACCCCGATGAAGGCATTGCCGGGAGCTTCGATCTGGAAGATCAGGTTCTGGCCCGATTGCTTGTTCAAGACATCGTAGGCTTGGCGGCCGTACACGAGTCTGCGCTGCATGGTCGCATCCGGCGGGTAGGTCGCGACACCCAACACGAAGCTCTGGTCTTCCTGCGGCGAGAGTTCGCTGCGTGAACTCTTGTACAGCACGAAAATACTGAAAAGGATGATGACGACGAACAGCGCCGTGACGGGCGTGTAGCGCAGACTGCGCTCGAGCATGTGCTTGTAGCCATCGTGCAGGCGTTCGAAGCGGCGGTCGATGAATTTGACCAGGCGCGTTTCCCAGTCCGACTTGTCGCCGCGATGCGCATGCAGCAGGCGCGAGCACATCATGGGCGACAAGGTCAGCGCAATCACGGCCGACACCGTCACGGCGCCCGCCAGGGTGAAGGCGAACTCGGTGAATAGCGCCCCGGTGAGTCCCCCTTGAAAGCCGATGGGTATGTAAACCGCCAATAGCACCACGGTCATCGCAATGATCGGGTTCGACAGCTCGCGCGCCGCCTGCATGGCCGCGGCGACCGGCGCCATGCCGCCTTCGAGATGCCGGTTGACGTTTTCCACAACGATGATCGCATCATCGACCACGAGTCCGATGGCCAGCACCAGCGCCAGCAATGTCAGCAGATTGATGGAAAAGTTGAGCGCCAACATGATGGCGAGCGTGCCCACCAGCGACCAGGGTATGGCGATCACCGGGATCAGTACGGAGCGCGGCGAACCCAAGAAGGCGAAAATCACTCCCATGACGATGACCAGAGCTTCGATCAACGTCGCCGCCACTTCGTTGATGGAGCTCGAGACGAACTCGCTCGAGTCGTAGGCGATGCTCGCCTGCATGCCTTGCGGCAGCTGCGACTCGATTTCCGGCAAGACCGTCCTTACCCCCTTGACCACGTTCAACAGGTTGGCGCTCGGTGTGATTTGAATGGCGATGAACACGCCGTTGCGGCCGGCGAATCGCACCTGCTGCTCATAACTGTCCGCGCCGAGCGAGACCTCCGCCACGTCGCTCAAGCGGATGTTGCTGGCGCCGATCTGCCTGACAATGAGATTGCGGAACTCATCGACCGTGTGCAGATTGCTGGTGGAGGTCAATATCACCTGGCTCATCGAGCCCTTGGTGTTGCCGACCGCCGAAATGTAATCGTTATTGGCGAGCGCCGTATACACATCGGTTGCGGTGAGCCCGTAGGCCGACAACTTCTTCGGGTCGAGCCAGGCGCGCAGCGAAAAATTCTGGCCGCCGTTTATCTGCGCTTGCTGCACCCCGTCGATAGCCTGCAGCTTCGGCACCACCACCCGGGTCAGGTAGTCGGTGATCTCGTTGGCCGCCAGCGAACTGCTGTAGAAACCCAGGAACATCGAGGGCAGCGTTTGACCGACCTGCACCGTGATCGTCGGCGCCAAGGCGCCGCTCGGCAGCTGATTGAGGACGGAATTGACCTGGATATTGATCTGACTGGCGGCCCGTTCGGTGTCGTAGTTCTGACGCAGGGTCACCGTGATGGTGCTGGTGCTGTTTTGGCTGATCGAGGTCATGTAATCGATGCCATTCGCCTGGGCCACCGCCGTCTCGATCGGGGTGGTGATGAAGCCCGCGATCGACTCCGGATCTGCGCCGGGGTAGGAGGTCGATATCGTGACCACGCCGTTTTCGGTCTTGGGGTACGCGCGCACTTGCAGCGCGTAGAAAGAGCGCAAGCCCACGACCATGATCGCCGCGCTGACGACGGTCGACAAGACGGGACGCCGGATGAAAATATCGGTGAAGGCCATGATCCGCTACGCCTCACTCATTCGGCGGATGCGGATTGGGATCATTACCGGCCTGCACGTCATTGTTGATGACGACCGACGAACCGTTGCGCAGTTTGATTTGGCCGGCCGTCACCACGACCTCGCCGGGCTTGACCCCATCCTCGATCGCCACCTGGTCGCCACGGGTGGCGCCGAGCTTCACGAATCGCTGCTGCACCGTGTAGCGCGGCTTGCCCTTGTCGTCATTGCCATGTTGCTCGACGATGAACACCGCGTCGCCATAGGGGTTGTAGGTGATCGCAGTTTGCGGCAGCGTGATCCGGCTCTTCTTCTCGCCGTCGGCAATCTGCACCGTGGCGAACATGCCGGGGACCAGCCGTTTGTCGGCATTGTGAAAGGAGGCGCGAACCTGCACGTTGCGGCTGCTCGGATCAACCTTGGAATTGATCGCTTCCACGGTCCCGGAGAATGTTTGCCCGGGGAAGGCATCGACCATTGCGCTGACCGGGAAACCCGTGCGCAGTTTTGCCAGTGCCTGCTGCGGCACGAAGAAGTCCACGAGGATCGGATCGAGCGCCTGCAGTGTCACCACGGTGGCGCCGGCGGCCAGGTATTGGCCCAGGTCCACCTGCCGGATGCCGAGGCGGCCGGCGAACGGCGCCCGCACGATCTTCTCCTCGATCAGCGCCTGCTGCGCCTCGACCTGCGCGCGCGCCGACTTGAGCGAAGACACATCGGTGTCGATGTTTGCCTGGCTGATCGCCTGGGCGGCGAATTGCTCCCGGTCGCGCTTCAAAGTCTGGTCCGCGAGTTCCGCCGCGGCTTGCAGTTGCTGAAGCTTCGCGTAATCGTCGTTGGGCCTGAGCCGCAACAGGGTCTTCCCGGCGGGCACCTCGTTGCCCGAATCGAAGCCGATTTCCTCGACCACGCCGGCCGCCTGTGCAGACAGGTCGGCGCCGCGCACGGCGCGAAACGTTCCAGTGGCCTGAATCAAGGATTGCCAGTCCGATGCAGCGGCTCGGATGGTCGAAATGGTCTGCGGTGCAATTGCCGCCGCAGCCATCATTTTCTTTCCCATCTTTCCGCCGTAATACTGCAGACCGAGGACGGCGCCGAGGACGATTGCCACGACGCCTAAGATGATCAGCGCCGGCACGATCATGCGCCGAGGTTCAACCAGCCGGTGGCCGGCCTCGGGTTGCGATTCCAGTGTATTCACATCTGCCTCTTGCAGCACGCGCCTGAATTGTCAGCGACGTCGGAACGGTTCCACCAACCGCCGCCGAGCGCCTGAAACAGCGCCGCGGTATCCGCATACCTTTGCGCGCGCGCCTTCACCAGTGCGACCGCCGCCGTTTGATAGCTTTGTTCCGAAGTCAGAACCTGAAGATAGCTGGCGGCGCCGCTCTGATACTGGGCCTGCACCAGCTTGAGACTTTCCGCGGCCGTGCGCTCGGCGAGATCTTGCGCCGCCAAGGTATCCGCGTCTGCCTGCAGGGCGTGCAGCGTATCGGAGACATTTTGGAACGCGGTGATGACCGTCGAGCGATAATTGGCGTCCGCCTCCTGGGCCGCCGCGATGGCGGCGCGCCGCTGGTGCAGCAACTGCCCGCCCTTGAACAGCGGTTGCGTCAGGGATGCGGCAACGCTCCAGATATTGGCGCCGGATGTAAAAATATTGCTGAAACTGCCGGCCTCGCCGCCGTAACTGCCGGTGAGCGTGATCTGCGGCAGCATATTGGCCGTGGCGACCCCGATCTGCGCCGTGTACTCGTGCAGCAACGCCGCATATTCGCGCACGTCGGGACGCTGCTCGACGAATTTCGACGGCACACTGACCGGCAACTCGGTGGGAAGATGCAGCGATTCCAACGTGAATTGCGGTCCGCTGTAATCCGCCGGCAAATCCCCCACGTAGGCGGCCAGCAGATTACGCTGCTGCTCCAGTTGAGCGCGCAGCGTCGGCAGCATGGCCAGCGTGCTTTGCAACGTCGTCTGTTGCTGCAATACATCGGCGCGCGAGGCGCCGCCGGCCGTTACCCGGCGCTGTGTGATATCCAGTTGCCGCCGCTGAGACGCGGCGATGCTTTCATTGGCATCGATCTGCGCACGCAGCGACGCCTCGGTGATCGCCGCGGTCACGATGTTGGCGGTGAGCGTCAGGTAAGCCGCTTCGAGCGAGAATTGTTCGTACTCAGCCTGGGCGCCAAGGGCCTCGACCTGCCGGCGCACGCCGCCGAATGCGTCGAGCGTGTAGGAGATGTTCAAGGTTGCGCTGTCCAGGGTGTACATCAGCGAACCGACCTCGGGAAGGCCGAGCGCCGCGCCCGGCTCCGACTGACGCGTGGCGGAAGCTGCAGCGGAAAGCGCCGGAAAGTAGCTGCCTCGCTCGGCCGCGACGGTCTCCTTGGCTTGCAGCAAGCTTGCCCGCGCGGCGGCCAACGTCGGGCTGTTGGCAAGTCCTCGTTCGATCAGCGCGTTGAGCGGCGCAGATTGGAACAACGTCCACCACTGGCCCGGGATGTCGAGATCGGCGACGAAGTTCTGAGCTTCACCGCCGCTTCCCGCGGTGCTCGCGGTCGCCGCGGGCAAGGTACCCGGCGCCACGAAACCCGGCGTTTGCGGCGCCGCCGGCGGCTTGTAATTGGGCCCCACCGCGCAGGCGCTCAAGATGCTCGCCAGCGCAGCGCATGCCATTAAGACGACGCCGGCACCGGCAGGCAAAGTTGCGTGACGAGCAGAGGCGTTCATGGCCGCGGCGCCGCCCCCATCAAAAACAGGTCGACGACATCGTGCAAATGCGAAGTCAGATCCAGCTGCGCCAGCGCCTGCTCGGTGTCGAACAGCCAGCGTTCGTGCAGCTCCGAGAAAACCATCTGCAAGAACAGCGCCGCAGCCTTGTCCGCATCGGCGAGCGCCAGGGTCCCGCGGTTGATTTCGCGCCGCAGATAGGCCGCCAGTGCGGCGTCCACGCAGCGCTTGTCGTTCTCGCGCATTTGCGCCGCGAGTTCGGGAAAACGGTGGGCTTCCGTGGCGACGATACGGAATAGGGCGGCGGAGTCCGGATCGCGCGCGCGGTCGGTGATGGTGCGCGCAATGAGCATCAGGGCTTCGCGCGGTTCCAAGCCTTCAAGATCTACACTCGCGACACCGGTCGCCATGCGATTCACGAGGCGCCTGATGACGGCCACCAAGAGATCAGCCTTATTGCGGAAGCGCTCGTAAATCGTCCGGGTTGAAACCCCCGCTTCGCCGGCAACCTTATCGATGCTGGCTAACCCATACCCCTCCCGAAGGAAGACTCGGGTAGCAGCGTTGATCAAGGCATCGGTCCTAGCCGCCTCGGTGCCGCGCTTGGGGCGGCCGACTTTGCGCTGGGGAGAATTCGAGGTCGGACGAACGTCGTACATGCCATAAAAATGACATGTGTCGTTTTCCTTTGCAACATGTATTTCCGCAATCGATAATTACTTCATAAAATATCGTATATATGATAGTTAGACTACAAATGAATAACCCGACATCCCCGTTTGACTTGATGGAACACAATCTCCAGGGCCTGCATGCGCGAATGCCTGACGCGCCGGCCCTCAGCATCTTGTTATCCCGGATGATCATGCACATTGGGCGCGAAATGGCGGCAAGGTTCGAGCAGCAAATCCGGCCGGTGGGACTCACCGAAGCTGAGTTTCGGGTGCTCACGACGCTTTACTCGCGGCCCGACGGGGTCGCTCACCCAGGCGATGTGAGCCTGCAGACATCGCAAAGTCCGGCGAACATGTCGCGCATCTGTGATGCCTTGGTGGGCCGCGATCTGATTACGCGCGTGCTGAGCGCACAAGATCGACGTCGCATGGTGCTGCGTATCACCGCGGGCGGCGAGGCATTGGTGCAAGAGCTATTGCCGGAAATGTTCGCGCTGTTGCGCAATGCGCTCAAAGACTTCCCGGACACCGAGCAGCGTCAGATGATCGCGCAACTCAGGCGGTTGGGCCCGAATTTCGACCGATCGCCGCTGGCGGACGCGCCTGAGCGGACGGCGTGAACGGCGAGTGCTGGCGATGAACCGGGGTATGCGATGAACCGGGGCATGCATGCGATGCTTCTGCGCTTACTCGCGGGCTTTTTCTTCACGGCGCTCACGGGCTGCGCCGGCTTCCCGGGCTTCCCGCGACAGCAGCAGCCGTTGCACTTGAACAATGCGGCCCCGCTCGACGGCTTGCAGGCGCAGGGCGGCGGCGCATGGCCCTCGCCTGAGTGGTGGAAGCGCTATCAGGATGCCACGCTTGATCGTTTGATCGAGCTGGCGCTCGCCGACTCCCCGACGCTGGCAAATGCCCTTGCGCGCTTCGAGTCGGCGCAGCAGTCGGTCCGGTTGGCGGCAGCGCAGGCGGGCGCGCATGTCAGCGCCAACGGGGACATCACTCGGCAGCGGTTGAGCGATAACGGCTTCATACCGCCGAATCTATTGGGTTTCACCTGGTACAACCAGGCCGATCTGGGTCTGCAGGTGACCTACACATTCGACTGGTGGGGTAAGCAGCGCTTCGCAGTGCAGGCGGCTATGGACCAGGCGCATGCGGCACAGGCCGACCGCAGCGCTGCGCTGCTGGTGCTTGCAAGCTCCGTTGCGGAAACTTATTTCGGTTGGCAGGCGGATCAAAACCGTCTGCTGTTGGCGCGCGAGAAAGAGAGCGCCGTGCAGATGGAAGGAGATATTGCCGCCGCGCGAGTACGGGCGGAACTGGATTCCGACGAGAGCCTGCATCGCTCGGACCTGGCGCTGGCGGCCGCACGCGAGCAAATCGATCTGCTCCGCGGATCGGCGAACTTGCGCGTGGTCGCGCTTGCCGCCCTCTTGGCAAAGTCGCCGGCGGAGCTGCCGCCGCTGCAGGCCAAAGAAATTCCGGTGCTGCCTGGCGCGCTGCCGGATGACGTCACTCTCGATTTGATCTCGCGTCGCGCCGATGTCACTGCGAGCCTTTGGAGGGTGGAGGCCGCGGAAAAGAAACTCGCGTCCGCCCGCGCCGAATTTTTTCCTGACCTGAGCATAAACCTGTTGCTGGGCGTGTCGAGCGTGGATGTCGGCAGGCTTCTCGAGTATGGCAGCCGCGTGCCCATGGCCGGCGCCGCCATTCATCTGCCTATCTTCGACGGCGGCCGGCTCAAAGCCCAGTATGGCTCGGCCCAGGCCGACATCGATTCGGCCGTCGCCGCGTACCAGGACACGGTGATCAGTGCCGCTCGCGAGGTGGCCACGCAAGCCACGACCATTGCCCGGATCGACGCGCAACGCAGGCAGCGCATCATCGCGATGGATGCCGCATTGCAAATCAAAGAGAGCGCCGCGGCGCGCGTGCGGCAGGGCATCGCGGATGCGCGCACGGAACTCGCGGCTGCCGAATCGTGGATGGATCAGCGCGACGCGGGGCTGCAACTCGATGCCGCGGCGTTGGTGGCCGACGTGTCCTTGCAGCGCGCGTTGGGCGGCGGCTACTCAATGTCCGCCAATCCGGCGGCCGGCACACCGTGAGCGCAAACCCGGGACAGGAGGCGGCGCCGAATGAGAAGCGCACCCGTCTCCTGCTGGGCGTGGCCGCGATATTCGTCATGGCCGGCGTCGCATGGGCGGCCTATTGGTTCCTGGATCTTTCGCTGCGCGAGCGCACCGATGATGCCTACGTCAGCGGCAACCGCGTCGTAATCTCGGCCCAGGTGTCGGGCACCGTGATCGCGGTTCTGGCGGACGACACTCAGTTGGTCAAGTCCGGGCAGGTGCTGGTCAAGCTCGATCCGATCGACGCAGAAACCAATCTGAACCGCACCTCCAGTGCGTTGGCACAGACGGTGCGGCAGGTGAGGCAGCTGAAACTCACCGCCGGCCAATACGATGCCGTGGTCGCCTCGCGCAAACTCGACCTCGCGCGCGCGCAGGAGGATCTGGCCAAGCGCGAGCCGCTGCTCGCCCTGCATGCCATTGCGGCCGAGGAAGTACGGCACGCGCGCGAAAGCGTCCAAATGGCCCAGGCCGCCTTGCTGCAGGCAGTCAATCAGGCCGATTCCTCGCACGCCTTGGTCGACGGCACCAAGGTCGAGGACAACCCGGCCGTGTTGGAGGCCAAGGCTGCGTTTCGCGACGCGTGGGTCGCCACGCAGCGTAATTCAGTCGTCGCACCGGTTACAGGCTACGTCGCCGAGCGCAGCGTTCAACTCGGACAGCATGTACAAGCGGGCCAGGCACTGATGACGGTCGTCCCGCTCAACGCGCTCTGGGTCGATGCCAACTTCAAGGAGGGACAACTGCGTCACCTGCGCATCGGTCAGCCGGCGCAGGTGCGCAGCGATTTGTATGGCAGCGAGCACATCTTCCACGGCCGCGTCCAGGGCATGTCGGCCGGAACGGGCGCTGCGTTCTCGCTCCTACCGGCGCAAAACGCCTCGGGCAACTGGATCAAGGTGGTGCAACGCGTGCCGGTGCGCATCCAGATCGACGATGGCGATCTGGCCAAGGCGCCCCTTCGGATCGGCCTTTCGGCAACCGTGACCGTGGATACCACCTCGCGCAACGGGCCGGTACTGGCCATGGAAGCCGAGGACAAACCGGTCGGCAACACCCAAGTCTATGCACAGGATCTGGAACGCGCGAATGCCGAGGCCGACGCGGTGATACGCCGCAATCTCGGCGCAAATTGAGCAACGAGCTTCATGGCTGATCCGCCTCTCCCAATCGTACAGATCGAGCATCCGCCGCTGCACGGCATGAAGCTCTTGTTCCTGACGGCGGCCATCGCGTCGGCCTCCTTCATGGAATTGCTCGACATGACCATCGTGAACGTTTCCGTGCCGCATATCTCCGGCAGTCTCGGCGTCACACCCTCCGAAGGCACTTGGGCCATCAGCTCGTATCTTCTCGCCGCGGCAATCATGCAGCCGCTCACCGGTTGGATCGGACGCCGTTTCGGAGAAGTCCGGACTTTGCTCACCTCGATCTGCCTCTTCATGGTTTTCTCCGCGCTCTGCGGACTCGCGACCAGCCTGCCGATGCTGGTCGGCGCCCGGCTCATTCAGGGTTTCGTTTCCGGTCCCATGATGTCGGTGGCGCAGGCCATCATGCTGCGCAATTACCCGCTCGAGCGCCGCGCGATGGCGATTGCCATTTGGTCCATGGTGCTGATGATCGCACCGATCACGGGCCCGATAATCGGCGGATGGATTACCGACAATCTATCGTGGCCGTGGTTGTTCTACATCAACCTGCCGGTGGGGGCGTTTTCCGTGATCTCCTGCTGGTCGATTCTGCGGCATCGCGAATCCGTAATCACCAAGCTCCCGATCGACGGCATCGGCCTGGCATTGCTCGTCATCGCCGTGGGAAGCCTGCAGTTCATGCTCGACAACGGCAACGAGAAGGATTGGTTCGGTTCACCCGTGATCTCTGCCGCGGCCGCCGCTTCGATCGTCGCGTTCTCCTTCCTCATACCCTGGGAACTGACCGACAAACACCCGGTCGTGGATCTTCATCTCTTCCGCAGGCGAAATTTTCGCATCGGCGTGTGCACGATGGCCCTGTTTTATTTCACCTTCTCGGGCTCCAGCATCATCTTTCCCCTATGGCTGCAGACCACGGTCGGCTACACGGCGTCCTGGGCGGGTTTGGCCGTGGCGCCGGTGGCGCTCCTTGGCCTCGTGATCGCGCCGATCCTCGGGCGCAACATGCTGAGGATCAATTTGCGGCTGGCGATAACCTGCGCCTTCATGGCAGCCGGCTGCACCACGCTTTGGACCGCGACGCTGAACGACACGGCGAGTTTCGGCGACTTCGTGCTGCCGCGGCTGGTGCAGGGCCTCGGCATCTCCCTGTCGTTCCTGCCCCTGAATCAGATCATGCTGTCGGGAGTTCCGCCGAGCGAACTCGCGTCCGCCTCCGGTCTCAGTAATTTCATGCGCACCATGGCAGGGAGCTTCTCGACGGCCATCTCGGTGTGGATATGGAATCGCCGTACCGACTATCATCATGCCGTGCTCACCGAACACATCAGGAATGCCGCGGACGCGTGGACGCAATACCAGTCGCAGCTGAGCGCGCACGGCATCATCGGCGGCGGCGCCTCGGAATATGTGAATTCCCTTATCGAAGGCCAGGCGTCCACGTTGGCGGTCAACGATGTGTATCACTTGCTCGCACTCGTTTACTTTCTGATCATTCCGCTAATATGGTTTGCCAGACCGCCGTTCGGGGCGAGGGCCCCCCAAATCGGACACTGAATGTCATTGACACCCTATATCCTGGCCGTCGGGGGCACCGTTCGCCCGAACTCTTCGACCGAACTGGCCATGCGCCACGTGCTGAATGCCATGCAGCGCAGCGGCGCGCGCACCAAGATGATCAGCGGGCAGTCGTTGCAGCTGCCCCTGTATCAGCCGGACAATCCGGTCAGAAGTGCCGAGGCCCGCGGATTGGTCGCGGAACTTGCCATGGCGGACGGGATCGTGATTGCCTCGCCCGGCTACCATGGCAGCATCTCGGGCCTCGTCAAGAATGCCTTGGACTACGCCGAGGACCTGCGCGGCGATGCACGCCCCTATTTCAGCGGACGCGCGGTGGGCTGCATCGCCACCGCCGGGGGGTGGCCTGCCGCGGTAAACACGCTGAACGCGCTGCGCGATATCGTACACGCGCTCAGGGGCTGGCCCACGCCCATGGGTGCCGCCATAAATTCCAGCGAAAGCGTGTTCGATCAGAGCGGTGCCTGCGTAGCGCCGCGCGTGACGCAGGTTCTCGACTTGATGGCTGAAGAGATCCTGAGCTTCGCGGCGGCGCCGAAGTAATTTCAGCACGCGGGCGACACCGAATGCCGCCCGCGAACTCCCGCTACTTTTTGGTGCTCACACCCGCGTCGTTGGCAATCTTCACGATGGCCTGCAGGTGAGCCCGCACCGTCGGCAAAGTCTCGGTCGCAAACGCCTTTGCGTCGGCGTCCTGGCCTGACGCGATCTCTTTCTTGAAGAGTGCGATCGTCTGGCGGTGGGCGCGCAGTTGCGACTTGATATAGGACTTGTCGAAGGTATCACCCGACAACACATCCAGCTTCGCCTTGGTCGCCCCTTGGGACACGCTTGCCGATGTGGGCAGGCTGATGCCCTTCGTCGCCGCGATCGACTTCAATTTGTCATTGGCAGCCGAGTGATCCTTCACCATCATGGCGCCAAAATCCTTCACCGCCTGACTGTTGCCCTTGGCTTGGGCCATATTTCCCGCGTCGACTTCGAACAGGCCGCCTTCGGCAGCATTCTTGTAGAAGGACGAATCCGCCGAGTCCGCAAAGACCGCCAACGGTGCGGCCAGCAATAGCAACAAAAATGCAGTTTTCATCATTTCTCCTCGCGATCGAAGCGCGTTTGTGACTGTTATTCGAGCAGGCCTGAAGAGTGCTGGAGCAGGGCGGCAGGGGGTAGTGCGCGGCGGCCGCGAGCTCAGGTAGGAAAACAAGACCTGCGTCCCAGATTAGGCACATCCGGGCGGTATTCCTACACGCCGTCAGCGAAATGCCATAGCGTCGGGGTGGAGCTACCTGCTAAAAGCCCCGGCCATGATGCTCAAAGGCTCACAGGAAGACACACCCTCCGCAGGCAGCGTCGCGGAGGCCGCCCAGATGGCCATCGAGGCGGGGCTGGTATACGTGTCCGACACCGAACCCGGAATTCGGCGCCTGCGCGCGGGCAGGGGCTTTCGCTACATCACGCCGGAAAACCGCCCGTTGGCGACCCATAAGGATCTGCGGCGTATCGCCTCGTTGGCAATTCCGCCTGCGTATCGGGACGTGTGGATTACGCTTCAGGCGCGCGGACATCTGCAGGCTACGGGCCGCGACGCGCGCGGCCGTAAGCAGTATCGCTACCATCCCGAGTGGCGCCAGGTGCGCGACAGCGCCAAGTTCGACCGCATGGTCGCCTTCGGCGAAGGACTGGCGAGATTGCGGCGCATCCTGAAACGCGATCTTGCGCTGCCGGGCCTGCCCCGCGACAAGGTGCTGGCGGTCATCGTCAGTCTGCTCGACGCGACCCGGGTACGGATCGGCAACAGCGAATACGCCCGCGACAACAAAAGTTTCGGCCTGACGACACTGCGGGCTCGCCACGTGAAGTTCATTCGTGACGGGCGCGCCGTGCTGAATTTCAGGGGCAAGGGCGGCGTGCAACACGAAGTTCACATCAACGACAAGCGCATCGCGCAGATCGTGCGCCACTGCCAGGAACTTCCCGGCCAGCATTTGTTTCAGTACGTGAGCGACGATGGCCAGCGCTGTCCCATCGACTCGGGCCAGGTGAATGACTACCTGCGCGGAGCGATGGGGGATGATTTCACGGCAAAGGATTTCCGCACCTGGGGTGCAACGCTGCACGCCATCATTCTATTGTCGTGCACGCCGCTGCCGGTTCCGTTGAGCGAGCGGGCCTGCAAGAGCGCGATCCTCGATGTGGTGCGCAAGGTGGCCGTGCAGTTGCGCAATACGCCGGCGGTTTGCCGCAAGTCCTATATCAACCCCGCGGTCTTCGACACGTGGCGCTCGGGCAAGATTCATGACGTTTTCAATGGCAGTTTGAGCCTCGCGGCGCCGCGTAAGGCTGAATCTCTGGTTCTCGAATTCTTGCGCAAGGAAGGCTAAGCGTGGCCCCCTGTTGTGTCCTGAAGTTTGCGCCGCTAGACTTGAATATTGGACGCCGCAGCCTCATTGCGTAGCGAGTCGATTGATTCGGAATCAGGTGAGAGGCATGGACTCAGGTGTGGTAATGATCGGCTTGGCATGGCTGGGAATTGCGCTTACCCTGTGGCAATTGCTGGCCGAGAGCCGCGAACGGCAGCGGGATCGTAAAGCTTCGGCGGATCGGGATCAGCGGTTGAGTGAGCTCTACGCGAGACCATCGACCCCTGAAAGCTCAATCCCGCCGGCCTCTGCGGCCGCGGAATCGACAGCGCAATCCAGGGCCGCTGCTTAAGCAGCGCCCTCATGGCGCCGCCTCGAAAGAGCGCCGCTCGCGTTCGGAGACGACGCCCATGGGCCAACGCTCGATTGCGCCGGCGATGGTGGCGCGGCTATCGCCGCCTGCCTGCCTTCAGCCGCGTTCTCGCCGCCTTAGCGGCAATCTTGCTGCTGTCGGTGGCCGTTAATTGGCTTTATCAGGTTGCGCGCAAGCCCTCAGAGCTGTTCTTTCCCGTGAGCGGTGCGCTGTATAAGACGCCGCCGGAAACCTGGCGGCAATACGCGCGCATCTTCAGCCGCTACTCGACCGCTGTCATCACGCCCGCCTTTCTGGCGGCGATCGCACAGGTGGAGGGGTCAGGAAACCCGGTGGCGCGAACCTATTGGCGATGGACTTGGACCTCCCAGCCCTTTGAAATCTATCGGCCCGCCTCCAGCGCGGTGGGCATGTACCAAATGACCGATGGGACTTTCGCGGAGGCCAGGCACTACTGCATCAAAGATCACGCGGTGGTCGAACAAGGCGCCTGGGATGACTGGCATTCCTGTTGGTTCAACAGTCTTTATGCGCGGGTGCTGCCCGCAGACGCCGCCGAACTCACCTCGGCGTATCTTGATTGGCATGTGGCCCGGATCTTGGAGCGCCACCCCGCCGCGAAAACGCTTCAGCAAAAGCAAGATCTGGCGGCCCTGATCCATCTTTGCGGCGCCGGCGCCGCAGATGCGTTCGCCAAGCGTGGTTTTCGTTTGATGGAGGGCCAGCACTGCGGCGATCATGAGGTGCGGAAGTATTTGGCGCGGCTCGGCGCCGCTACGCGAGAATTCACGCTTTTGGCGCAACAGAATACGATATAATTGTTAGCAAAATCTGATAGTTATATTACTATCATAAGCCGATTTCACTAAGGCTCGCTCGCCCCGAGGGGCACCAGGGCGCATAGCATCGATGTGCCCCCTTCTTGGGACACTTCGAATTTGCCCTGCAGCCGCCAGATCCTGTGCTTCAGCGACGCAAATTCAGGGAACTCGGAATCATCGCGATCCGTGAATGGCCGGCCGTCGTGACTCAGCGTGACTCGCAAACGCGAGTTCTCGATCGTGGCTACCAGGTCGACCCGGGTGGCAGACTTGTCCTGGACGATCAAATGCAGCGCCTCTTCGAAATATCGAAACAGAGCGATGCCTGTTTCTGCGCTCAGTTGCGGCTCGGTGTCCGGGAATTTCTCGGTTATGCGCAACGGCGGCTGCGCGCAGCGGTGCTTGAGCTGCCAACTCAAGGCGGCGAACAAACCGAAATTGTCGAGCAACGTCGGCCGCAATTCCTCGATCAGTTTGCGTTTCAAATCGATTGCGGCGCCCAAGGATTGCCGCACGCGGCGCAACTTCTCCTGCGCCTGGCCGGCCAAGGCAGTGAGATTTTGTTCTGCCCATGCCGCGTCCATGAGCGCCGCGACGATCAAGCCGCCCAAATTGTCGTGAAGCTGCCGCGTCAGTTCCGCTTTGTCGATCTCAACCTTTGATTGCAGATAGCTCGCCAACCCGTTGGGATCCTTGAGACGGTAGGGCTCTTTACAGTTCGACTCCATGCAGCGACTTTACAGTTTGGCAGCTATGAAGTGCCGTCGTCGGTAGCCCTATTGAACGTAAGCGTCCGCTGTCAGAGCGGTAGGTTCAACGGGCAGACGATCGCCGTGAGCTTGAGATAGTATTGATTTACCCATAATGCACGAAGTCATCGTTATCGTCGGCGCCGGCTTTTGCGGCACCGTTCTCGCCGTGAACCTGTTGCGCCGGCCAGGCGCCATTCCCACGGAAATCGTACTCGTCGAGCGTGGCCCCGCCATGAATCGCGGGGTTGCTTATGCTGCGCGCAATATACCCTACCTTTTGAATGTGCCCGCGGGCCGCTTGTCGGCCGATTCGGCCGATGCGCATCAGTTCCTCAACTTTGTCCGGGCCCAATTACCCGAGGCCGACGCCGAGGATTTTCTACCCCGTTCCTTGTACGGCGATTACTTGGAGGATCTCATCGAGCAGGCCGAACGCGGGGCGGCGCCGCATCTGCGTTTCGAGCGGATACGGGACGAGGTCCTCGACCTCAAGCCTTTGGCGGACCGCGGCATCGAAATCCAATTTGCGAAGCGACAGCCCATGCATGCCGATAAGGTTGTATTGGCGGTCGGGAATCCTGCGCCGGCGCCTCTGCCGTGGCTGGAGAGTTTGCGCGGTCACGCGGCCATTCGAGACGATCCGTGGGATTTACCCAAAGACGTGGGCGAGCACCAATCCGTGTTGATCGTGGGCAACGGTTTGACCATGGCGGATGTCGCGCTTGCCTTGAGCTCTGATCCGCAACGCGTGCCGACATTGCACACCATCTCTCGGCGCGGATTGGTGCCCCAGACGCAAACGCCTTTTCACCCCAGCTCCGCTTGCGGCAATGCCCAAGCGCTGCTCGAAAAGTCTCACTCGATACGCGGCCTGTTGAAGGCCGGCCGGGAGTTGGCGCGCAAGGTCGAGAGTGCCGGCGGCGACTGGCGCGAGGCCGTTACCTTCATTCGAACTCTCGTGCCGCAGATTTGGCGGCAGCTGCCTGCAGCAGAGCAGGCGCGGTTCGTGCGGCATCTTCAGGCCCAATGGGATATCCATCGACATCGGCTGCCGCCCGAGCTTGCAGAGCGGCTCGCACAGTTGAAATCGGCAGGTAAATTGCGGATCAACGCAGGCAGAATACAGCGCGCGGCCGCGGAGGGCGACCGGCTGCGGGTTGAGTGGCGCAGGCGCGGCAGGCACGAAACCTCATCGCTCTCGGTCGACTATGTCGTCAATGCAACCGGTCCGGATTATGTGTTGGGCAGAACCCGTGAGCCTCTGCTGCAATCGCTGCAAGCCCGCGGCTTGATCAGCTCGGATGCGCTCAGTTTGGGAATTCGCACGGATCCTGCTGGAGCGTGCGTCAATGCGCGCGGCGAGCGCAACGAGAATATATTTTACCTGGGACCGATGCTCCGGGCCGATCATTGGGAAGCAACGGCTGCCACCGAACTTCGCGGCCATGCTGAGCGGCTGGCGGAACGCTTGATGGGCTGAGATCTCGTGGGATGGCTCGAAGCTGCGGCCCGCGCTTTTCCGCGCGGGCCGCATCCCTCATTGAGCCAGGACACTAGCCAAGATTCACAGGAACGAAGAGCCGGTTTTCGCCCCGCTGGATGAGCAGCGCGACCTGCTTGTCGTGGCTGCCGATCATCTTGCGCAGCTGCGCTACCGAATCCACCGGTGTTCCATCCACGGAAAGCACCACATCACCGGGCTGTATGCCCGCATCGGCGGCATGGCCTTGCGACTGCTCTACGATCAATCCACCGGAGACGCCGGCCTGCCGGCGTTCGTCCGGATTCAGTGGACGCAGCGCCAGCCCCAAGCGGGGCTGCCCGGCAGAGCCCTGGTCGGCGGCGTCGGCCACCGTCACGGGCGCTGCGGATCCGATGGTGGCAGTTAACGTGGAGGTTTTGCCACCGCGCCAGACTTCCAGCGTGGCCTTGTCTCCCGGCATGGCTTGACCGACGTGAGCGGACAACTGTCCCGCATCGACGATCGTCTCGCCGTTATATTTTAAAATCACATCGCCGACCTTGATTCCGGCGCGCGCAGCCGCGCTGTCGGGATCGACCTTGGCGACCAACGCGCCGGCAGGTCCGGGCAGCTTGAAGGAGTCGGCCAGCGATTGATCGAGCGTTTGAATCTCCACCCCCAAGCGCGCATGAGCGACCTTGCCGGTCTTGACGATCTGGTCCTTCACCTGAACCGCAAGGTTGATGGGGATGGCGAATGAAACGCCCTGATAGCCCCCGGAGTTGCTGTAAATCTGCGCGTTGATACCGACGACACTGCCTTCCGCGTCGAACAAGGGGCCGCCGGAGTTGCCGGGATTCACTGCGGCATCGGTCTGAATGAACGGAACGTAGCCGTCGCCAGGAAGCGAGCGGCCCTTCGCACTGACGATGCCGGCGGTGGCGGTTTCTTCCAAACCAAAGGGTTCACCGATCGCCAGCACATAGTCGCCGACTCCCAGCTTGTCGGAATTCCCGATGCGCACGAAGGGTAGTGCATGGGCATCGATCTTGAGAACCGCAATGTCGCTGCTGCGGTCGGCGCCCAGAACCTTGGCCTTGAATTCCCGGTGATCCGACAGCTTGACGGTGACTTCCTTTGCGCCATCGACGACATGAGCATTGGTCAGTATCAGCCCGTCACCGGATACCAAAAATCCGGAACCTTGCGCGTGCATGAGCGCATGCCCGCGGGGAACGGGGGCGGGAATGCCGCGAAAAAACTGCGACAATGGATTGTCGTCGTCATTGGGATTGCCGAAACCAAACTCCTGCGGCGAGGAAGTCTTCATCTCGCCGGCCGTGGTTATGCCGACGACGGCAGCCTGATTGCGCGCCACGATGGCGCGATAGTTCGGGGCGGTCATGAGCGGGATCGGGCCGTCCGTCGGCTGCGCAGCAGCCGTAGTCGCTGCCGGAGCCACTGAAGGGTCCTTGGAATCGAAGAAAGAAGGGGCCGTGAGGCCGGTGGCAGTTCCCAGGGCGATAAGCCCCAGAGCCGACCAGGCCATGGTCGTGACGCGAAGTTCCATGATGTTCTCCTGTGCAAAAAGCTGACATCAGCGATTTGCCCGTCAACATGCCATCTCAACCTTAAGCCAATCTTAAGAGGGCAGGGGGAAGTGCACGCGGGCGTGCAATCCGGGCAAGGCGGCGCCCGGCGGCCCGGCATCGAGGGTTACGCTGGCACCGTGACGTTGGGCTATGGCTTTGACGATGGCCAACCCCAGTCCCGTGCCGCTCTCCTGCGCGCCGGGGACCCGGTAAAATCTATCGAACGCCCGATCCCGGTCCGAGGGCGGAATGCCGGGACCGGAATCAGCCACCTCGAGCAGCACGCCGCCATCGCTTGCCGTGCCACAGCTTACCTGCACCGTGCCGCCTCGAGGCGTGTAGCGCACCGCATTGTCGACCAGGTTGCGCACCAGGATGCGCAGCGCCTCGCGATCTCCTCGCACCTTGAGCCCCGGCGCCGCGCGCAGACTCAAATCGATATCGCGGGCGGCTGCCAGGGCGTGACAGTCGCTCAACGCCTGCGCCGCGACGGGCTCCAACTCTTGCGCTTGCAGATCAGGTCCAGGCTCCTGTGGATCGATGCGCGCCAGCGTCAGCAATTGTTCCACGAGGTGTATCGCCCGCTCCACCGCGGCACCCAACAGATCGCGGGCTTCGCGCCGGGCCTCATCGTCGGGAGCCCGGTCGAGCAATTGAAGCTGCAGACGCAGGGAGGTCAGCGGAGAACGCAGTTCATGAGCTGCGTCCGCGACGAAGTCCCGCTGCGCCGAAAACGCGGCGTTGAGGCGCGAGAGGAGCCGGTTCAATTCGCCGACGAGCGGCTCGATCTCGAGTGGAAGCTTTGCGGTGGATAGCGGAGCCAGGCTGCGGGCGTCGCGGCGCTGCACTTCGGCCGCGACGAAGCGCAGAGGATTCAGGCCGTTTCGCACGATCCAAGCCACGCATAAAATCATGATCGGCAAGAGCAACGCCAGGGGCACCACCACACGCAGCGCCGCGGCGCGCGCCAACCCTTCGCGTACCTGCGAAGGTTGTGCGATCTGAATGACGCCGTCGGCGGTCTGCAGGCCATAGGCGCGCCACGCTTGTCCGTGCAGCGACAAGTCGGCAAATCCCAGAATGGTCTGGTTGATCATGGGCAGGCCCGGCCGGGACAAGTACACGCGCGCGCCATATGGGTCCCAGATTTGCACCACAAAGTCCGCATCGCCTTGATCCGGAGGAACCTCGATGCGGGGCGCCAGGGTGATTTGCCCGCGCAACGACAGCGCCATCTGGCGAAGTTGATAGTCGAACAGGGTCGAAGTCTCGTTGAGCACCCGCCGGTATGTCACACCGGCGGCAAGCAGCGAGATCAAAGCGACCAGGATGATCAGTGCAATCAACAGACGTAGGCGGATGGAGTTCATCACTTCGGCACGAAATAGCCCACGCCGCGCAGCGTTCGAATCGCGCCGCTGCCCAGCTTGCGGCGCAGCCCGTGAATATAGACCTCGACGGCGTTGCTGCCGATCGGCTCGCTCCACCCGTACAAACGATCCTCGAGCTGGGCGCGCGACAGCACCGCGCCCGGCCTCTGCAGCAGGGCTTCGAGGACCGCGAATTCATGGGCCGACAGCGCTATCGGCTCGCCTTTCAGTTGAACGCTGCGGGTGGTTGGATCCACGCGCAGATCGCCGTGTTGAATTGCCGGTTCACCGCGCCCGGCGCTGCGGCGCAAGACCGAGCGCATGCGTGCGATCACTTCATCCAGATCGAATGGCTTCACGATGTAATCGTCGGCACCCGCGTTCAAGCCTGCAACCCGATGGTGCAATTCGTCGCGCGCCGTGAGCACGATCACCGGAGTCGCGTTGCCGCGAGCGCGCAACTCGCGAAGCACGGCTTGGCCGTCGCGCTTCGGCAAGCCAAGGTCCAGCAAGATCAGGTCGAAAGCCGATGCTTTCAAGGCGGCGCTCGCCGCGGCGCCATCCGGGAGCCAATCGACGGCAAAACCGGCCTGGCGCAGACCCGCTTGCAAACCCTGCGCGATCATGGCGTCATCCTCAACGAGCAGAACGCGCACGCCGCCTTCCGTCTTTCCTACAAGCGCTTAGTAATGAGGATGACATACCCGCGAGCTTCGTCCGCGTTATAACCCGAAGCCATTGGCACCAATGGATCACCGGCATGTTTCCAACCCTGTTTAGCCCGTCTTCCGCCCGCGCTTGCTTGTTCCTGTATGTGCGCACGCACTCGCAATTGCAATATTACTTGAATATCACCAACAGCCGGCGCGCCGCGAACGAAGGCGGACTGGTGGCGGAGGCCCGCCGCTTGGGCAACAACGTCATCGAGATTCACCCGCTGAATTCCTTCGCCTGACCGGCCAAGGCCCCCTAGGGACGTCTCCGGCGGACATCTCCGGCGGGCTTCGGTAGGAAGCCTCCCGCACGCGATTCGGAGCCGGCTAGCTTGTGTCCGCACCGCAATGACGCATACTGCGCTCATGGACCTAGCCACCCTGTTGCAGGATTCCGCCAACGGCTACATGGCGGCCACGCTGGCAAAACGCGTCAGCACCGACGTCGTCCGTCAACTTCCGTATCCTCTCATCGGTGCCGCAGCCATTCTCGGAGTTCTGGCCGGGGTCATGATATCCCGGCGCCGCCGCAACGATCGCCGCTGAACGACCGCATGATATCGTAGCGGGGTCATGAACCATGATGACCTGAAGGAAGCGCGCAAAAAGGCCGCCCTCGATTACCACGAGTTTCCGACTCATGGAAAGCTTGCCATCACCGCCACCAAACAGCTCAGCAATCAGGCTGACTTGGCATTGGCGTATTCCCCCGGGGTCGCCGCGGCTTGCGAAGCCATAGTCGAAGACCCGCTCAATGCATTTCGCTTCACTGCGCGGGGCAACCTGGTTGGTGTCATCAGCAACGGGACCGCTGTGCTCGGCCTGGGCGCAATTGGACCGCTCGCCGCCAAGCCCGTCATGGAGGGCAAGGCTGTATTGTTCAAGAAATTTGCCGGCATCGATGTCTTCGACATCGAGATCGAGCAGCGCGACCCTGCCAAGCTCATAGAAGTCATTGCGGCGCTCGAGCCTACCTTCGGCGCCATCAATCTCGAGGACATCAAGGCGCCCGAGTGCTTCATCGTTGAAAGGGAACTGCGGAAGCGCCTTAAAATACCGGTTTTCCATGATGATCAACACGGTACCGCCATCATCGTCGGCGCCGCTTGCATCAACGGCTTGCAGGTGGTCGCCAAGGATATCTCGAAGGTCAAGTTCGTGGTCAGCGGCGCCGGCGCCGCGGCCCTGGCATGTGTCGATCTGCTGTTGGATCTTGGCCTGTCGCGCGAGAACGTGTGGCTGACGGATCTGGCGGGAGTCGTCTATGAAGGTCGAAAGGACCTGATGGATCCGGAAAAAGCCCGATTTGCACAGCCCACCGACGCACGCACGTTGCGTGAAGTCATCCACGGTGCCGATGTCTTTTTGGGATTGAGCGCCGGCGGTCTCTTGACCCAAGATATGGTTAAAACCATGTCCCGCAGGCCCCTGATTCTGGCTCTGGCCAATCCCACGCCGGAGATCCTGCCGGAGGAAGTCAGGGCGGCGCGCGACGACGCCGTGATCGCCACGGGCCGCAGCGATTATCCGAACCAAGTCAACAACGTGCTGTGTTTTCCGTTCATTTTCCGCGGCGCGCTGGACGTGGCCGCGACCACGATCACCAGGCAGATGGAGATCGCGGCCGTGCATGCCATCGCTGCCCTGGCACGTCAGGAACAAAGCGACATCGTCGCCGCCGCCTACGGCGGTTTGGAGGATCTGGCGTTCGGCCCGGAATATCTCATTCCCAAGCCCTTCGATCCGCGCCTCATCGTCAAGATTGCCCCGGCCGTGGCCAAGGCGGCAATGGACTCGGGCGTCGCGACCCGACCCATCGACGATCTGGATGCATATGCGCAGCGCTTGCAGCAATTCGTGTATCACAGCGGCACGCTCATGCAGCCCATCTTTGCCGCCGCGCGCAAGATCGCACAGGCCCAAAGCCGCATCGTCTATGCCGAAGGCGAACGCGAAGTGGTGCTGCGCGCGGCGCAGGTGGCGGTAGATGAGATGCTGGCTGTGCCGATCCTGGTGGGACGCCCGTCGGTGATCGAACGCGCGATCAAGCGCCACGGGCTGCGAATCCGGATCGGCGAACATGTCACGGTGGTCAACCCTGAGTTCGATGAACGCTACCGTGAATATTGGCGTTCCTATCACGCGCTCACCGAACGGGACGGGGTCACGGTTCCCTACGCGAAACTCGAAATGCGCCGGCGCACGACGCTGATCGCGGCAATGCTGCTGAAGAAGGGCGAGGCCGACGGCCTGATCTGCGGAACGATCAGCACGACGGCGCGCCATCTGCATTACATCCACCAAGTGCTGGGAAGGCGCGCCGGCGTCAATGTCTACGGCACGATGACCGGATTGATCCTACCCGGGCGCCAAGTGTTCATCGTCGATACCCATGTCAATCTCGATCCGACGCCGGAACAGTTGACCGAAATCATCGGGCTGGCCGCCGACCAACTATGCGCGTTTGGCTTGATTCCAAAAGTCGCGCTGCTGTCGCACTCGAATTTCGGCTCGAGTTCCGCGCCTTCCGCCTTGAAAATGCGCACCACGTTGGCGCTGGTGCGCGCTGCGAGGCCGGATCTCGAGGTCGACGGAGAGATGCATGGGGATTGCGCTCTCGACGAGTCGGCACGCAAAGCCATCCTACCAAGCAGCACCTTGCACGGCAGCGCGAATCTCCTGGTCTGTCCAAGCTTGGACAGCAGCAGCATTGCCTACAATCTGCTGAAATCCGCCGCGGGCCACAATGTGGCAATCGGACCGATTTTGCTCGGATGCGGGGCGCCCGCTCACATATTGACGCCGGCGGCGACGGTGCGCCGGATCGTCAACATGACCGCGATCACCGTCGTCGAGGCCAACCAGCTGCGATCATTGCTGCGGTGAATCCACGGGCGGCGGCGGCTTTCCGGTGACCTTCTCCTGCTTGATCTCATCCTTGCAGATGCGATCGAGTTCCAACTTGGAAAGATTCACATCCGAACTTTCATGTTTGCGGATGCAATCGCGCATCATCTGCTTTTTGGTGGGCGTCGCGCGCGTCATGACGTCGTCCGCATGGCTCATCTCAGCCAAACTTACGGTCAGGGAAAGCAGGGCCAGACTCGCCGGTATGAGCTTGTTGAGTTTCATTCGCTTCTCTGCGCATAAGGCGCATAAGGTAAGGCCGAGTGTGGCAGCAGCCCCGCCAGCCACCATGCGAAGCGCGCTGATTGCGGTGGTAAGCCGGCGCCTACCTGGCGGTGGTAGGCTGGCGCCTACCTGGCGGTGGTAGCCTGGCGCCTACCTGAACTTCGGCACAATTCAGGGGTCCATTCAGTGTTGGGTTGCCCATTCAGCGTCGGGTTGCCGAGGAGTCGCTATGCACCGGATCATTCGTGCCGGGATCTTGGGTTGCGCGCTTGGTTTGACGGTATTGCGGATTGCGGTTGCCGCGGACGCCCCCGTTGCCGCGGCGGATGTGGTACCCGGCGTCTGGCAGCATCACAAGGTCACGATCAATTATTTCGGCATAACTTCTCTTTATTCGTGCGATGGGCTCGGGGAACACGTTCGGAGCATCCTCCTGCACCTCGGCGCTCGAAAGGATGCGAAGGTCGATGCCAGCGGCTGTCCGCAGGGTCCGGAAGTGCCGAGTCATACGGCATGGATCACGAGCGATTTCTACACCTTGGCACCCGCCGATTCTGCTTCAGCCGAAACAATCCGGGCACACTGGGCACCGCGAGAAGTCACGCCGCACCAGCCGTATTTCATGGGCGACGGTGATTGCGAACTCATCGAACAGATGAAGGGCCTCATCTCCGGCAGCTTCGCGCTGCGCGCGTTCTCATATCGAACGGACTGTGTGCCGCACGAGATCACTGTCGATGGGTTTGGGATCAAGGCTGAGGCCTTGGTTCCCGTGGCGGCTTCCCCCGGCGCCGTGAAAGGTTAGTCCGCGCCTTTCTCATAGGAGCGGCTCTTCCACCGGGCGCCCGTTCCGCGCCAGTAGTTGATCGCCGAACCCAGCGTAGCGGCCATGTAAAATAGTGCGATGAGCGGCAGGGCCAACGCCCAGGCGGGATTACGCCGGTAGCGAATCAGGGTGGGTTGGTAGCTGACGGCGGCCAACACGCATCCCGCAGCACCGAATGCGCGGCTGATATCGCTGCCGAATACCGCCTCCCAGACCGGTACCCACCACACCACGGTCAATCCGAGCAACGTCGCGCAGAGCAGCGCGGGCGAGAAGTGCAACTGCGTATAGGCGGTACGGGTGATCATGCGCCAAATATCGGCGATGGCGGGATATGGGCGGATCGAGCGGGCCAGGCCTGAGTGACCGAGGAAAATCCGGCCGATCTTTTTCGCGGCCTTGGCGAGCGCTACATCATCGATGAGGGTTGCGTTGATCACCTCGAGGCCGCCGATGCGCGCCAGAACCTCGCGGCGGATCAATATGGTGCCCCCGGCCGCGGCCGCCACCTTGGATCTCGGGTCGTTGACTTTCGCAAAGGGATAAAGCATCTGGAAAAAGTAGATGAACGCCGGCACCAACGCACGCTCCGCGAAGCTGGCGCAATTCAGATGAACCATTTCGCTGACCAGGCCGAGCCCCGAGTTGAGCATCTTCGCAACCAGAGTCGAAACATGGCGCGGGTCATGCACGATGTCCGCGTCGGCGAACAAAACCATCGGCGCGCTCGTGGCGGCCACGCCTTGATTCAGAGCCCACAACTTGCCTGACCATCGCTCTGGCTTGGCAGTCAGTCGCAGAATCTGCAGATTCGCGCTCGAGCCGGCCAAGCGCACCGTATCGTCGCTCGAATTGTCGTCAACCAAAGTCACTCGAAACTTGCCCGCATAGTCTTGGGCGAGCAGCGAGCCGATGACCGCGCCGATGGTTTGCGCCTCATCGCGCGCGGGCACGATGACATCGAGATCGGGATATTCCTCAGGAACCGCCGGCGTCAATTGCGGCGATGACGCCCAAAATCTGCCGTGCGCGGAGAACAGATACACCCAGATGCAAAGGGAGAGAAGGGCGAGCGCCATCAGATCGGGTCGTCGATCGATTTTGCGAGCGGCGTGAAGGTCTTCGGACCCGCCGAAGTCATGTACCAGCAATCTTCCAAGCGAACGCCGAACTCTCCCGGGATATAGATGCCCGGCTCATCCGAGAAGCACATGCCGGCCGCCAGAGGCGTCGCATCCCCATGGACAAGGTAGGGCGGTTCGTGGCCGTCCAACCCGATTCCATGGCCGGTTCGATGCGACAGACCCGGCAAATGGTAGCCCGGGCCCCAACCCTGGCTCTGGTAATACCCGCGCACCGCATCGTCGATGCTGCCGACCGGCGCGCCCAGTTTCGCGGTCTGCAGGGCGATCTGCTGGCCCCGTTTCACCGTGTCCCAAACCTTTCGCTGCTTGGCATTCGGCTCGCCGTATACCCAGGTGCGCGAGATGTCGGACTGATAGCCATGCACCGTGCAACCGCAGTCCATCAATATGATCGAACCCTCGCGAACGGTCTGTGGTTTCACCGAGCCATGTGGGAAGGCGGACGCTTCGTTCAGCAGGGATAAAG